>OIZI01000089.1_pt1 | contig 46192 bp, 63 predicted proteins | sample 1588441 | NCBI WGS metagenome assembly OIZI01 (sample SAMN03283284) | human gut metagenome | biome: human-associated habitat; material: feces | host: Homo sapiens | place: Peru | collected 2012 | reverse complement strand
TACAGCTTCTCTTACTCTGTCTAACATATTAACATTCTCCATAGCAAACCCCCCCCTATGCTATTTTCTTAATAATAAGACTTGAGTTCTTAACAATAGGTATTTGAGTATCAGTACCACCAACAGTAGCAACAGAACCAACTGTAATAGTTGTAGAACCATTACCACAAACTCTAATTAATCTATTAGCAGACACACTAGAATAAACATTTGCAGTTGCAATAGTGTAGTCCATTTCAGTACCACTAAGAGTTTCTCCATTTGCTTTTATAGATAAAGCAGTTTGTCCAACAGTGGCACTTGTTACATTAGTATTAAATAGTATTTCATAAATACCAGGTTCAGTTATTTGATATTGAGTACTACCTGTACTATGATTTAACCAACCATTACATACACAATTAGCACTTCTTGTTCTAACTACATCTGTACTAAATGGTATATTAGCACTATTACTTGCTAAAGTTAAAGCAATTTCTTGAACTGAATTTATCATTATTTATCATTCCTTTCTTTTATTTTAAAAAGATAGGTATTTAAGCCTATCTTCATCATTTTCCTGACATCAGGAAAATGGTCTTTGCAATTCTCTTATGAGTTCCTATATAGGCTTATGCTTAAATTATTGTTGCATTGTTACAACCACAACCATTGTAAGGGTTATAAAGCCCAACATAAGGTGATGTTACGGCGTAGCTAGGAATTGGAAAAGGTCTAACTGAATTTATCACCGTATTAGCTAAATTAGTGTTACTTAATGCTAAGTTACTAGCATATACTTGGTCTCTAAGTTGTTCTATTTTATCGTTTTGTAACATACTACGAGTTGCCTCACCCTCTGCGTGAATGGCTGTCTTTAGGTCACAACAACAGTTTGATAGATTTGCTTGTGCATTTTGGAAACCTAATTGAGTAGTATATCTACTTTCTAAAATTTCCTTTTGGGTATTACAAGCATTTTGTGAACAATTAAATCTGTTTTCTAATACTTCTTTTTGAGTTTGACAGGCTGTATTTGATACATTTTGATTAGTATTAAATATGTCACGTTTAACAAATTCTTCGCCTAGTAAAGCATCGTTTGCTACATTACCACGATTACCCCAACCAAAACCATTACCAGAAAACAAACCTGCTATGATTAGTAACATTATAATTCCCCAAATACCATCACCAAAGAAACCATCATTGTTTTTAGTAAGAGCCATAATGTCTCCTGCTGATAAACCTGAGTTCATATATCATTCTCCTTTCGTAATATTTTTATATAAAAACTATTTCTAGTTTCTACCTAAGTATTGATGCAATTTGTTGCAAGTCATCTTTAGTTATTCCCTTTGCATTTAATCTTCTAGCAATTTCTTCACATTGTTGCATTGTAGGGTTTTTAACGAAAGCCTCAGCCATTTGTTTCTGTTCTGGAGTTATCATAGACATTATCATTTGTTGCTTGTTCGTTGCCCCCTTCAACTGATTTAGAATATTCCCTATGTTCATTACCTATCATCTCCTTTAGACTTTGTATTTCTTTTTCTAAATTCTTAATCTTTAAATCTTTTTCATCTACTGGAAATACCTTATTTATTTCCCATTTTTCACAACTACCATCAGTATTTTTAATAACCATCTCGTTTTCACCTATAAATAAAGTCTTGTTGAATACTAATGTATTGTTTATATCTACACCATCTAAAGCTCTAAGTTCAATTAAATCTTTTTGGCTTTGAAGTGGTGTGAAATAAGAACCATACATATATCTTCCTCCTCTTAATATCATTGTAAACTAAAAGAGTTGATAAAATTTATCAACATATTATCAACTTTTTATCACAACAAAAAAGATGACTTTAGTCATCTCTATTTTATAAGTCTTATTATCTTTAGTTGTATTTTCTTAATTTCTCTTGAAATAGTTGCTGTACTTGCTGGAAGTTCATTAGCAATTTTAACAATACTTTGTCTTTCATAAGGATAGTCATCTCTAAGTCTTAGGTAAATTTCTCTTTGTCTTTTAGTGAAACCTGCATTTTCTAAGATATAATTATGTTCTTTTGGTGTGAAATCTAATTTTATCACTATAAGCCCTCATTTGATTATTTAGAAATTTATCCTTTTGTTTATACCCTACTGTCACAACATTGTATTTACCACTTTGTTTAGTTGTATACCTATCAAAGTTATCACTATGAAAGTACACTACCTTTGGTTTGCTCTTATTAACTCTACCTCTAATTTTAAGAAATCTAATTCTCGCCATTTACTATCTCCAATATTTTATTAATATCTTCTGGTGTTAAGTCAGTTGCAATAATCTCACCATTCTCACTATTGACTAAATTATAAACCCCTGTATTGTCAATATCAGATATAGTACTATTTGCATTTTTAAATAAGTAAACCACAAATAATGCTATAATTATTACAATAGTAACAAAACTACAATATATAACTTTTTTAAGTAAAGCTATAATATTCCATAAATCACTTTTTGTTTCTTTCATAATACCAACCTCCCTTCAAGATTATATTATATCATACACATATTTATATACTTCACTATTTCAAGAAACTTATTAGTTAAATATCAATTTTAGATTACCTGTATAAGCAACTAATGAAACTAATGTATTGTTATCTACATTACTCCAGGCTGAACTCTTTGAAATTAAGATATTAACTACATTATTATTTGATTTATTTGCTTCAACTGTATAATCACTCTTACCAACATATTCTACATCTCCTGACTGATTATTCAAGTAACCTTTGTTACATCTTCCTTCAACATTAAGACTTTCTACTGTTATACTAGATATATTATCAAGTCTTTTTGGTACAGGTAAACTAACTCTAACATTTTTTGTACCACTAGTTATGTAACCATTCATTATAGTATCATAGTCACAAACGAAAGTATCTCCTGGTCGATAGAATAATAAATTATTGCCTGTGTCTATACCATCTCCCCATTCCGTGTCATAGTCAGTATTGCTTTTCTTAGTTAATATTTGTCCAGTAGTACCCCCAGTTGGTACACCTTGACCACCTGAGGTTTTATTTGCATTAATTGCTTGTTTTACTCTAAGAGGTGTCATATATGATATATCATTCACACCATTCTCAGCTTCAGACCTCGTTGCTGGTCTCATTACATCACCTTCTTTTCTTTTTGTTGTTTGGTTTTTATGTTTCTTTATGTTTCTTTTTCTTTATTTACATTATATCATTTTTTTATGAGAGAGACAACTTGTGTTTTTACTATTATATATCACACTACGTCCAACTTCCAGTATCTAAAACTAATTCAAACCACGCCCCCCCCAGACAAAACCATTACCACACAAATCATATAGCGTACATTTGTTTGTATATTATTCTTATTTCAAGTCGTTGATACTCAAACACGAACATATGAGTGCGTCGTAAATCAACCAAGAGAAAAATTAACTTTTCACTTTTCTAGAAAAATTAACTTTTGTATATATTTTATGTGTATTTTATATCAACCACATAATTAACTATATGTATATACACATAAAATATATACAAAAATTAATTTTTCACGATATACACTTTTTTATTTTTTCACTATGTTTACAGTCAACTTGTAACACTTTTGATACAAAACAAATAAAAATGTTAACATTAACCATAAAATAAAAAATTTTTATATATAACTATGTTATATATAACCAATAAAAAATAACAAAAAATGAAAAAATTTATCAAAAATGGTTGACTTCTAACCATAAGATGTGATAAGATGTAATCACTCAAGCGAAATTAGTAGTTTGTAAATCTAAACAACTACAGTTGACTTGATAAATGATATTTGAAAACTTAAAGCACTACTTAAAAGATAGTTATGAGCGTATGTAAACCGCTGTGAATACTCAGACATGTGCAGTGAGGAATAGTGTTATATGCACTATAGCAATTATTGCGATATAATTGAATTAGGTTAATAACAGTTAGTGTGAGGTTAAAACCATAAAATAAAAAATATAAAAGTATATAAAAGTAAGTTATTAAAATAAAATATTAAAATAAAATTAAGGAGTGATAAAAAAATGAAAAGAAATATAGTAAAGAATAAATATATAATGATTAACGATATAAAATTCAATGTTAGAGGAATTGTGAATAACGACTTTATAAAGACTTTAAAATTTGATAATTTAGAAAGATGTTATGCTAGACCTAGTGATACTAAAATAAGTATATATCATAATTGGTACAATATTATATTAAATGATAGTGATATTTTATGCTATGGTGTAGGTAGTTACAATTGTAATATATTTACAATTAACTCAATTATAAAATTACATAATAAAAAATACTATTTACATATAACACCAACTAAAAATGAATGTTATGAAGTTGTAGGAATGGAGGTATAAATAGTGAAAGATAAAATTATAGAATATTATGTTATTAAAGAATTAATTAATAACTATAATAAAGATAATAAATTAGACTATAATGATAGTAATGTAGATTTGTTAAAAGAATTAAATTATGTAATAGACTTTAGTAATTCATTAATAACTAGATTAATAAATAAAGATAATAGTGTTAAGTATGTAGAATTAGTTAGATTATTGAGTTATATTGATTTAGATTTATATAATACTCATGGAATTATGTTAAATGATTAAAAATATGAAGTAATATAATTTATAGAAAGTGAGTGTAAATAAAATGATATTAAAGGCAAGTAATTGTGCAGATTTAAGTTATAGTATTCATTGTGGCAAAGTGGTAACATTTATTTACAAAAGTAACAAAAGAATAAAAACTAAAGTATTAGAAATGCTAAAGCATAATCATGATATTGACGCAGTAAATAAGAAGTTAAAGCAATATAATGTTCAAGTTATATTAACATCTGCAAGTAAGCAATATAAACATTATGTAATAATAGATATAGATTAAGTTATTAATATAATAACTTGTTTCTATATACTTTTATAAAAGTAAAGGTATAAAAGTTTTGGAATTATAAAAAAGAAGAGGAGTGATAAGAAATGAATAATGAAGAAACTAAAAATTGTTATAATTGTGGGTGTACAACTCACGTAAACGAGGGAGTACAATGGGGTAGATACTTCTATTGCGATAGCTGTTTCAAGGACTTAAAGTGCTGTATAGATGGATACCATAGTCCAAGTGTATCTTTAAGTATGAAGAAGTCAAGTAGTGACTTAGAAGACGAGAAACTACACATAGGAATAGAACTAGAAGTGACTAAAGACGCAAGAGGTTATTTAAGTAGAAGTAATCATATTGACGCCTTATTCTTTATAAGAAAAAACTACAAAAAGTTAGGACTTAATATTGAGAGTGATAGTTCTATAGGTGATGGGTTTGAAATAATAACACAACCTATGACTTACAAGTACATAAAAGAGAATGAAAACAAGTTTAAGGATATACTAACATATCTAAGTGAAAATGGATACTATAGTCACGATAAGGGAAAATGTGGACTACATATACATGTATCTAAGAGTGCTTTAGGAGATACTGACGAAGAAATACAACAAACTATAGAAAAGATTATGTTATTTGTAGAAACATATAGACCAAAAGTTGAGACTTTTAGTAGACGTAAACACCAACAATATAGTTGTTATAATGCTTACACTGTACCTTACCATAAGGAACGTTGTGTAGACAATTTTCAAGACGAGTATTATAAGAGTGGTAAACTTCTATATGAAATAAACAAAAATGACCTCATAGGACACTCAAGTGTAGTAAATACTGATACAAGTACAGGCATTACAATAGAGTTTAGAATGTTTAGAGGTACTTTAAGATATGAAACATTTATGGCAACAATAGAATTTATCAATAATCTAGTACACGTATGCAAAGAAAATATGGTATCAAAAATAAGTTGGAATAAGGTAGTAACTTATGGTGGTGACTTCATAAAAGATTATGTAGATAGTTTAAATATTATAGATGATGGACTATATCTAAGAGACTACACTAAACAACTAGAAGATATTATAAGTAAGAAAAATATTACTAGAAAAGAAGTTCTAAACAACTATAAGAAACATTTAAGTGATATTGAAACTTCAATGAAAGATTTACTTAATGCACCTATAGACTTTTCAAGTAATGTAAGAGAGATTAGAGGAATATTAGATTTTAGACAAAAGATTTTCCAAAAATTAAGTAATATATTAATAGAAGACGTTTCAACTAATGATAATGCAAGTTTATATAGAAAATTAAGTGATATGAATAGAGATTATAGTGAGCAATGTAAGACTAACTTAAAAGCTTTACAAAATACTTTAGAGGGTCACATATACTTTACTTTAAGTAATGATATGAGAGATATAGTTAAAAACACAATAAAAGTATTAAAAACTATGATACAAGAGAGAACTACTAGTGAGGAGTGCTAGTAGTTCTATAAATATATATATATAAGGAGAGTGATTTATAATGTGTATAATAGTAGCAAAGAAAAAAGGTATTGAGTTACCTACAAGAAGAACTTTAAGAGAATGTTTTGAGAGAAACAAAGATGGTGCAGGTATAATGTACGTGAAAAATGGTAAAGTAATAATTGAGAAGGGTCTTATGACTTTTCAAGACTTCTATAAGAAGTTAAAAGAAATAAAGAGAATGTTTGGTGGTGACTTAACTAATAAAGCAATAGTTATGCACTTTAGAATTGGAACTAAGGGGGAAAATGATGGAGAAACTACTCACCCTTTTCCTATATCAAATAAATTTGAAGATTTAAGGGCTAAGTATTTTGAGACTGATATAGCAATGGTGCATAATGGTGTAATGAGTTCATATAATTATGATAGAATATTAAGTGATACACAAACGTTCATAAGAGATTATGTTAGTGTATTCAAAGAATTAAATGATAAATTTTATCTTAATGATAAAGTTATGGAAATAATTGCTGATAAAGCTGGAATATCATACAATAAGTTATGTTTTTTAGACAATAAAGAAAATATCTACTACTATGGAAATAAAGTTGAAGAAAATGGAGTTATTTATTCAAATACTACTTATAAACCTTATGAGTTTATTCCATATAAAAGAACATATAGTTATGATTATTGGTATAATAGTTATAATTATGGATATAGCAAACCTAAATCAACTGAAAAGAAGTACACAATAGAAGATTTTGTTAAGAATAGAATAGAATATGATATTTTACAAGTTGGAGATTATTACCAAACAAATGAAACTTTTGGAGACTATGTTAAAAAAGAAGATATGTTATTAATAGATAAAGACCACAACTTGTATGAAGTTAAAGGTAGTAGTGTATCATTAATAGGAACTGATGTAGATGTGTATGACACTTCAACTTGGAAATATAAATATTTCACATATAAAGGAGGTTTAGTATAGAATGAAGTATTATAGAATATATTTTGAGAATAATAAAGTTGATTATGCTTATTCAAGTAAACAATTAAAAGATATTGTAGGTAATAGCAAAGTTAAAAGAATAGAATTATGTTTAGATAATAGAATTTTGAAAACATATAAAAGTTTAAAAAATATAAAGGAGAGTGAATTATAATGTTAGAAAACATATTAATTGATTATTTTAATTTACCTGAAGATTACGAAGATTATGAATGGAATAAATCTTATGATAAATTAATAAATTTACTATATGATTTAGAAAAATTAGGAGTATTAGATAATGCTAATAGTGTAATTGATGAACTGGATAAAATAGATAATGAAAATTTATCTTATGTTGAGGAAGATAGTAAACTTCCATGGGAAAGATACTAGGGGGGTGCTTTATAATGGAACAATATGAAATAATGGAACAAAGTATAATGAAAAATATTCAAGAATTAAGTGAGTTATGTGTAAGTAATAGTATAACAAACATTTATGATTTAATGGATATTGTAGTTTTTTATAATGAATTACTAGAAAAAGCAAAATTAAATGATGGTAAAGTAATGGTAAAACTAGAAAGTGAGGAAAAATAATATGTTAAAAACAAAGACTTTTAGTTTTGAAGATAATAGTATTTTTAAATACAATTCAAATGAAGAAGAAAGACATTATAGAAAGTCAAATGGTGAATATTACTATATTAAGAATATTGAATTAATAGATAAAACAATTAATGATTTTATAGTTAATAACAATATTAATGTAATTGATATTAAAATAAATAACATAGTTAAAGGTAATAATCCACCTACAAGTATATTGATTTATACAATAATTTATAAAGAAAGTGAGGAAAAGTAGTAATGGCAAGTATTAATGGAATTGAATTAAAAGCAATTAAAGAATTTAGGGGTCACGAGTATGAACCTCTAGTACAAGGAAATATTTACTATAAGGGTAAAAAAGTTGGTTGGTATAGTCAAGATAGTTGGGGTGGAGACGACCATATAGATTTAGATAGTGACTTAAAAGCTGAAACTAAAAATGAAATAAATGAAGTATTAAGTTCTTATGAAAGTGACACATTATTTGGTGGTGTGAATGAACTTTATAATAAACAATATAATGTAACATTTAAAACTGATATATTTAAAGGTGGAACATTCCTATTTGGAGACTTAATACAACTTCAAGATTATGAAAAAACATATAAAAAACTTGCTAAGAAGTGGAATATAAATAATATAGCATTTTGTTATAAGAGTTTATTTGATAGTTTTGTCAAAGGTTCTAAACTAACAAAAGAAGAGTTTAAAGAGGAATTAGAGAAAGATAAAAGTATAAAATTATATTATTTATTCTCTAGTTTAGAAGATTTTAAAGTTGATACTAGAAAGGAAAATAAATAAATATGAATGATAAATTATATGAAAAATTAAAAGAACATTGTGATTATGATTTAAAAGAAGTTGAAAATACTATACAATATTTTAGAAATAGACTTGCACAAGAACCACACTATGAAAGTAAAAATAATTTAGAATTAATGCTAATTGATGAGATAAACTGTGTTTTAGAATGTAATTATGACAATTATGAAACAGGAATTGATTTGACTGAAAGTGAAAAATTAGAAATATCTCGTGATATAATAGATAGTGAATATCAGTTTTGGGAAGATTTGAACGCCATAATTATTAATATTATAAACAATAAATTAAAAACTAAATTAGAGTATTTAAGAAATAAAAATAAATTATCTAATTTAGATAAAGAAGAAAAACATCAATTAGAAATATTAACTAATTGGGAAAATGAATTTTAGAAAGGTGGTGAGATAAAATGTATTTAAGTAATAAAGATTTATTTAATTTAGAACTTTTATATGCTGACTTAAAAAATCATGTAGATATTATAGGAACGGAAAAGTTAGAAACATTAAGTGATATCATAAAAAAAATTGAAACACAAAAAGAGAGAAAAGACAAATTTAATGCAGAATATATGAGAGAAAAAAGAAAAAATGATAAGACTTATGGAAGAAGTTTTACAGAAAAACAAAGAATGTTAGGTATTTAATAGTTATTGAGGAGGTATGCTATATGTATATAATAAGTGAAAAAACATATTTCGATAGACTTGGAAAAAGAATAGACGATGAAATTAATCTACACGATAGTGACGATATTGATGGCTTGATAGAATATCTAGCTAAACAAAATATTAAAATAACAAAAAGAGCTATATTTTATGCTATAAAAAATAAAACATTAATAGCAAATAGATATAAGATTTATAATATAAAAGTGAAATAATATAAGAAGTAAGTGTTATAATTAACTAGAAAGGAGAAGATATGTTAAAGAATGTTGAATTAAGAGACTACCAAACTAATATATTAAATGATTTAAAATATGTTCCAGCAGTTGGGTTATTTATGAAAACAGGTAGTGGTAAAACTATTACAAGTCTTGCTAGATTTGAACAAAATAAAACTAAAAACTTACTTGTAATATGTCCTCAAAAGATTATAACTCAGTGGTGGGAAGTGCTAGAAAAACATACTGATTTAAAACCATTAAGATATAAACTAGATATGTCAGCAAAGAATAAAAATAAACTTTTTGAACAATACTTAAAATATCAAGATGTATCATCTAATTGTATAGTTGTAAACTTTGATATATTAGATAAAATAACTTGTTTAGACAATTATATAAATGATAATTGGACTATAATTGTCGATGAAAGTCATAAAATAAAGAATATTGGTAGTTATAGAAACCCTGTTAAAACTACTAAAAGGTGTTTAGAGTTGGGAGAGAAAACTTTATATAAAATAATACTTACAGCAACGCCAACTGAAAAAGAAAATGGTGGATATATTGATTTGTATTCTCAATTAAAATTCCTAGGTTACATAGATTACAACGATACATATTTTAAAAATAATTTTTGTATAATGGATAAATTACAATTACCTGGTATGCCTTTTCCTATAAAGAAAATAGTAGGTTATAGAATGGATAGAATAAACACACAATTAAAACCTATTTTAAATGCAACGTGTAGATACTATGCTCCAAAATATGGAGATTATGAACCTCAAAAAATTAAAGTAGAGATACCACGTGCTAAAAGTTATTCTAAACTTTTAAGAGAAAGGGTTTATCAAGAAATAGTATTTGACAATGTAAGTGCTATGAGAGTTGCTAAGAAGTCTTTAATTGGTGGAATTATAACAGGAACTAATGAATATGGAGAAAGGTTTAGCTATGACGACAATAGTGAAAAAGCTGAGTGGCTAGAAGAGTTTTTATCTAATACTGATGAAGTTGTAAGTGTTCTTTATTGCTATAATGTAGAAAAAGAAAAGATAATAAGCGTATGTAAGAAATTAAAAAAGAGATATGTTGTTATTAATGGCGAAGTCAAAGATAAACCTGCTGAACTTAAAAAAGAATTTGATGTGATTATAGGTCAATATCAAGCATTTAGTGAAAGTTTAGATGGTCTACAATATAAATGTCACTTAATGGTATTTTATTCAATGCCTGATAGTAGTTTAAGTTATAAACAAAGTCTAGGTAGAATTGATAGGATAGGTCAAAGAGAAGTGCCGATTTATTATCATTTGATAATGAATAGTACTATTGACGAGAGCATTTACACTATGCTTAAAAATAAGATAGAATTTAGTGAGAAAGAATTAAATGAATTGGAGGTATGATAAAATGAAGTGTGAAATATGTAGAAAAGAAATCTTAAGAGATAGTCAATGTATAAATTATAAATATTATCATAATGACTGTATAGAAAAATTACAAGAAGAAAATAAAAAGCAAAAAGAAGTTATTGATAAAGTAAATAAAAAATTAAATAATTTTATTGACTGTTGTAAAGCCGAAAAATTAGAAAGTGGTAGTGATTATATACATCATCAATATTGGGATATGTTTGAAAGATTTAATAAACAAATAAAAGATATATTAAAAGAGGTGTCAGAATGAACAAAATTTGTGGATATAGTTGTGAACATAATAAAGGTGGTGTTTGTCAAATACCAGTATGTGATAAAAAGTTGATTATGTCTGATAAAACAGAAGTTCAAATGCCTACTAGATATATAGACGCAGCAATAACAGAGTTCCAACAAAATAAGCAATTACAAGAAAGAATTAAACATTTAGATGAAGTCAATTGTAAATTAAGAAGAAAAATTGGACGACTAGAAAATAATTGGAATAAATTAAGAAAATATTTAATAAAAGAACAAGCAAGAATAGTACTTGAAAATACTGATGAAGATGAATTTGTTTATACTGATTTATTAAATAAAATGAAAGAAATAAAACAAGAAAGGTAAAAGGTGTAAAAATGATAAGTGAAAATAATGATTATAGTATGTATGGTACATGGAATGGAAAACCAATGTTGCCAAGTTATAATAGAGAAGAACGAAGAAAATATATAAAGGAACATAAGCATGATAAAGACGCAACTAATTGCATTTATTGTAATGCTAAAACAAGGACAATAACTGATGATAATGGAGATTTTGTATGCGAACTATGTGGAAGATTTAAAGCAAAGAAAGTAGGAAGTGATAGTAATAAAAAAATATAAAAGATTACAAGGTAAGGAATGGCATAAGGTTAAAAATAGTTTTATATTATTATATACTTATAAAAGTGATAATGGTAATATTAAGGGTATATACACTGATGGTAAAACTAAAATAGTTCACTGGTTAAATGATGAAGAAAAAACTGATTATTTACAAAGTGTAAAAGGAGAAAAATATGAAAAAGAAGAAAGAACTCAAAGATGAATTTGAATTAGATATAGAATTTGAAGTTGATAAAAATAATAGAGTAGATATGAACCAAGTAATTGAATTAGTAATTGCTTATAATAAATTATTTAGAACTTATAAACAACTAAAAACACAAATTGGAGATATAAGTGAAGAGTTAGAACTTGTAAGATGTGATTTACATAATAGAACATCTGAAAGAGATAGTTATGAAAGTGAATTAAATGAATGTCTATCTCAACAAAAAGAGTTTATAAAATATTTAGAAGAAGAAAAAGATAGATTAGCAAGTGTATGCAGTAGTATTCGCGAAGATAAATTTGATGAAGCAGATGATATTTTACAAAAATATAAAGAAATAATAGGAGGTGAAGAAATTGAAAGATAAATTAAATGTTGGAGATATTGTTTGTGCTAACTATAATAGTTTTACTGGAGAACCAAAAGTTGGAATATTTTTGATAATTTATAGTGAAAGACAAGATAGAATGTACACAAATGGACACACTAATTTAACTTGTGTAAAAGTTACTACAAATAACTTACTTGGAGACAGTTACACAGTTAGACTTAGAGCAGGAGATGCAAATTTAGAGAATGAATGTATAGTAAATTTAAGTAAATTACATACATTTACGAAAGAACAAATTTATAAGAAACTTGGTAGTTTAAATTCAAATACAATGTTCAATATTTTTAAAGAATTAAGAGCATTTAATAATGAAGTTGAACAACAAATTTTAGATGGTATATATTAGGAGGGATAAAATGAAAGAAAGATTTGATATTATTGCCAGTAGTTTAAGCTCTTACTTCGGTGTTGGCTTCAACACTATTGAAGAACAACTTGATATTGATAGAGGCTTGATGGCTAAAGAATTTGATGAAGATGCACAAGATAGAATGGACTTGGGAAATGCTATGGAAGATGGTTGTCTTAATTATTTTCAAAAGAAATTAAATATAGTTATAGACGAAAGAAATAGTGAATATAAATATGCTGTGAATGGTTTACTTAAATGTAAAAGAGATGGTAGAACATTCCTAGATGGAGTTGAAACTGGAGTTGAAAATAAATACTCAAATAGTCAGTTAAAATGTTTCACTGATGACTTTGGTTATGAATTACAATGTCAAGCATATATGATGGCTTGGGGTTTAGACCAATGGCTACTTTGTGGTATGTGGAAAGGTCAACCTAAAATGAAACTTATAAAGAAAAATGAAGAACTTCAAAATGATATTGCAGAAGTTGTAACAGCAGTAAGTTCTATACTAATGGGTATAGCATCTGTTGAAGATTATCCTTGGGATATTGTAGAGAAGTATTCAAGTGTCAAACCATTAAAGTCTTTAGATGAAGATGATATGGAAGAATACGATAGAGAACTTCTACATAGAATAGGAGAACTTAAAGACGAAATAAAAGTAAGAAAAAGTGAATGTGATGAATTAGAAGAATATGCTAAATCACATTATGCTGAATGTAGATACCAAGACGAAGATTACAAATATGTAATCTCTACAGGGTCAAGAAAAGGTGATATAGATAAAGATAAACTATCTATTGAACACCCTGAAATAGATTTAGAAAGTTATAGAAAACCTAGTACTACTTATTCTCAAATAAGAGTTACTAGTAGAAAATAATCACAAAAAGTGAAGTGATACAAAATGTTGTGTTATAATTAGTTTATAAGGAGGAAAATTATGAAGAAAACAATGTATAATGAAATTGAAGTTCCAAAAAATCACGTTAGAAAGGCTTTAGATAATGAAGACAATGAAGGCTTTATTTATGCTGACAACAATAGTGTTGTCCTTGCTGGTAAATCTAGTGAAATGCTTACTTTATTAAGTATGATTATTAGTAGTTTAAGAAACTTAGTTGACGATAAACTTATTAAAGTTGCTATTAGATTAGGTTTCAAAAAAGATAAACTTGATAAGGAACTAAGTGAAAAAGAATTTTTAGAATTAATAAAAGAAATTGAAGAAGACGAATTAAAAGATTTATAGGAGGAATAAATGAAAAAGAGAATGACAAATTTAGAAAGACAAAAAGACGCAATTAGAGAAAGACTTGATATAGAAGATAGCTGTTTATGTTATATGGACAACGAAAGAATAATAGTTTATGGAAATGGTTTAGACGTTATAAGTTTACTAGGTGGTTTCATTGAATACCTTAGTAAAACTTTTAGCACAGATAAAGTAAAAAAGGTAGTAGATACGATATTTGAGACAATAGAGGAGGAAAAATAATATGCCAGATAAAAAAGAAGAAAACTTAAATAGAAAGAAAACTTGGAAAGAACAATTTGTAGAAAATTATAATGGTAGAAGTGAAGAAGCACAAGAAGTTGCTGAATTTATAAATGAAAATTATAAAGGAAATAGTTATATTCCTTGGGCTACAATGGAAAGACTTACTTATATGCAAGACCCTGAGGCTAAGTTTGAAACACTAGAAACTGAAAATGGAAATATGGTATTTAGTGACACATTACTTAATGAAAATAAAGTTGTACAAAAAGGAGAAGTTGTTAGTGAAACTATAGCAACTATGATGTCACACTTTGTTAAAGTTAAATTAACATTTATGGGTAAAGAATTTGTAGAAGAATACCCTATTCAAGACACTGATTATAGTGCTTTAAAAGTATTTAATCAAAATGCTGTTAATAAAGCATTAAAAAGAGCATTAGCAAAAGTTGCTAGTCGTGCTACTGGTATAGGACTTAGACTTTATGAAAATAAAGATTTACAATATGATGTACCAGCAGAAGATAAGAAACCTGAAATTAAAAAGACAACTAAGACTACAAAAACAACTAAGAAAGTTGAAATGACAGAAGAACAAAAAGTAAGTGATACTCTAGATGGAGGACAAACAAGTGCTTACTTAAATGGTGAAAGAACTTTAGAACCTCAACAAGTTCCATCACAAGTAACATACACTGAGGAAGATTTAAAACAAGACGCACCTGTGCAAGAAGTTGTAACACAAGAAGCAAAAGTAGAAGAAAATGCGTCTAAGAGTTATGCTGATAATGTTATAGAATTATGTAATTTAATTAAAAATGCTGATAAAGATAAAATGACAAGTGTATTACAAAGTCTTAATGTAGCAATATTAAGACAACACGGCTTTGTGTTAAGTTTAGATGATACTGATGAGGACTTATGTGAAAAACTTAGTCACTTCAAAGATGTAAGTGTATTCACAAGAGCTATCAATAATTTATTAGGTTAGGAGGTAATTTATTATGGAACTAAGAGATAATTCAATTAAAGATGACTATAAAGAAAGACTTAAAGCTGAATATTCTGAAACTAAGGAAAGATATGAAAAGTTAAAGAAATTAAATAATCAAATCGAGGCTTATTACTATTCACATAATGAAGGACTAGCATTTGTAGAAAGTCCTACTTATAATTGCTCAAAAGAGTTATTAAGGAAACAACAACAAGTTATGGGTGAATATCTTCACTTATTAGAAATAAGGGCTGAAATGGAAGGAATAGAATTATAGGAGATTTATATGAAATTAGATAAAAGATATATAAAATTCTTTGAGACTGGTAATAATAGATATTATTTATTACCAGTTTCTGGAGAATTACACATAGTTACCGAAAGTATATTACCAATAAAACAAAAGATTTTATGTTTCAAAAGAAACAAAGATTTAGTTCAAGGTTTAAAACTTTTAGAACTTACAGCACCAATATTAATATTATTTCAAGAATTATTAAATGCTGATGTCGATACTGAGGATAAAGAATTTCCTGATATGACTACTTACAAGAAGATAGATAACTTAAAAATGAGAAAGTCTTTAGAAGAATATTATATTGCTGCTTTAAATGATAAAGTTGAAGAAATGGAAGAACAATTCAATACTTGGTTAGAAGATGTACGTGAAAATTTAACAAATTTAGACGAAAAAGAACTAAAAAGTATTGAAAACACTAATAGAAAGAGACTAGAACAAAATATAATGGCTGTTAAAGAACATTCTCCTTTGAATTTTATGAATTTCAAATGGAAAACTGGAGAAAATCTAGTAATTAAGAAAATGTTAGATAATAACCTAGAGTTCTTATACTCACAAAAGATAGGTTCTAATTACAAAATATATTACTTATATGAAGTAGATGTATTTGGTGTAATTACTATATATAAAATTCATTGTGTTAAAGATATTATTAAGACAATAGAAACATTTATATATAATAGAGAAATTATACAAGAATTGACAGCTTGTATGGTTAATAATGATTTATAGGAGGTTTATATGAAAAAGGTAAAAGAATTTAGTTATAATAGTGCTGATTTTACAGATTTGTTATTAGAAGTATTGAATAATACACTTGACGAAGGTATGCCAAATTTAGAAGAAGCTAAGAAGTTATTTGATAATGAAGATGTAAATGAAATGCGTTCAAACTATAGACAATATGGACAAATATTTGGTATGACTTTTATAAAAAATATATTAGAATATTTTAGAAATTGTAAAGATAATGAGGAGGAATAATTTATGGTAAACACAGGTTTAGATAGAAAATATGTAGCAAAGGAAGGAGGTCAAGCAAACTTTGACCCAATTCCTGAGGGAGATTATAAGTTAAAGGTTAAAGATATTGACCCTTGGAAAGCTACAACTAAGACAATTAAAGTAAATAAAAAAGATGAAAATGGTAATGTTTTAAAAGACGAAAAAGGTGAAAACATAACTGAAACAGTTAATAATTGTGAATTTTATAATTGTACAGTTAAATTTGAAGTTGTTGGTGGAGAATATAATGGAAGAAACATATTCCATAATCTTACAACACACCCAAATATGGACTGGAATATTCCTAATTTCCTTTATGCTTTGAAAGTTCCTGAGTTAAGTGCTGGACAAATTCAAACATATTGTAAGGGTTTAGAATGTGAAGGTCATGTATATATAGATAGTTACAACAAGACAGTTCAAAATAAAGAAACTGGTATAGATGAAACAGTTAAGAAACAAGTAAATAGAATTAAATCTTTGAAACCTTTAGATACCCCTAAAAATGATGTCAGTCAAAATTTGAATGATATTAATCTAGGTATCTAGTGGAATTCTTTAAGAAATACTTTGACGAGGTAGAAAACTGCTATGTAAGAGAGTTTGGAGATAGTTTCCTAGTTTGTGAAAATGGTAAAATTGTTAGAATTAAATATTGGAATAAAAGTGTAAGAGAATATGCTAAACAAACTGAACACAATGGTTATTTAGTTGTAGGACTTTGTAGTAAACAATATAGAGTACATAGACTTGTAGCACAAGCCTTTATAGATAATCCTAATAACAAACCACAAGTAAATCATATAAATGGAATAAAAACTGATAATAGAGCTGAAAATCTTGAATGGGTTACATCTAGTGAAAACATAAGACACTCTTGGAGAAATGGACTAAGTTATAAAAGATTTGGTAAATATAATGACAAGACCAAACCAATATACCAATATGATTTACAAGGAAACTTACTAAAAATTTGGGAAAACCCTAATGATATTGAAAAAGAACTTGGAATTAAAAAGAATACAATACAAAAATCAATATCAAGAAATTATAGTCAGTCTTTTGGCTATAAATGGGGTTATAAGGAGGTGATTTAGGAATGGAATATTTTAAAAAATATTTTAGCGAAGTGGAAAACTGGAATGACGAAGAAATAAAAGTACTTTGCCCATTCCATTCCCTCTGATACACACCCATCTGCCTCAATAAATACATATAAAGACCTATTTCATTGTTGGGTATGTGATGTAGGTTATAATGAGGAACAATTTATTGCTAGAATTAATGGTATATCAAATGCTGATGCTATTAAATTACTAAGTAAATATCAAGTACAAGATAAGTGGGAAATTGAAAAAGGTCTATTATGGTCTGACCCTCTGTTACTAACAAAAACTATAGCTTTAGGTTTTAGTAAAGACTTAATAGAAGAAATGAAACTTGGTCTTGTAAAGGACGAGACTGGTAAGAAATATCTAGGAATACCAGTTTATTACAATAACATACTTGTAGATGTTAGAAGATACAACATTATGAAGTATGAGAACCAACCTAAAATGAAGTCAAGAGAAAATGCTAGAGTTGGCTGGTTAATACCTTATGATAAATTCTTAGCTAGTAATGAAACTTGTTACTTGTTTGAAGGTGAAAAAGATATGCTTATGGCTAGAGAATTAGGAGTTAATGCTTACACTTTAACAGGTGGTGCAGGTGCTGTTCCTAATGAATATGTCATAAATGCCTTTAAAGATAAAGATATAGTATTATGCTATGATAATGATGATGCTGGAAGTAAAGGTATGGAAAGCATCTATAAAGAAATAAAAGATATAGTTAAATCTATAAAATATATAGAGATAGGAGATGTTGTAAAAGAGAATAAAGAAGATTTTTATGATTATATACATAAATATAATGGTAATATATTCGAATTTTATACTCTTGAACAACATCATTTTAATTTAGAAGAAAATGAAAATACAAAGATAATAACAGTTAAAGAAGCATTAAAAACAAGTAAGTTAAGAAAAGATTTAAGAAGTGTTGTTACAATTACAAGTGAATTTGCTGACCCTTATTCAGTACCAACAATAGTAGAAATTGAAAAAGTTAAAGATAGTGGAACTAAGAATGATACTATGTTTGAGGGAGAAGTTAGAACTTGGTTTTTAGAAAAACTTAATATGCAAGATATGTTAGAGTTAATAGAAGTTAATGCAAAAAATGTAGAATTAAATGCTAAGTTTAGAGGATACTTAAATATACCATCTAAAGAACCAGGAATAGAAATAACATTAAAAGAACCTAAAACTGTGTTTAAATCAGTTATTACTGATAAGGATAATGATGGTGCTGGTATCAGTTTAGATATTTATAGTTTTGAAAAATTAAATGTTGGAAGTCAATACGTGATAGATTATAGAATATACCCACACCCAACAAAAAATCAAAAACTAATTGCTGTAGCATTTAAAGTAAGGTTAATTAATGATAGTAATAATTATGTAGTTAATAAAGATAAGTTAAAAATATTTAAGAGTGATGGTAATGTTAAAGAAAGATTAGATAGATTATATGAAAGTGCTAAACATCATATAGCTAAACATTTGAATTATGATATATGGCTAATGACTGATTTAGTATTTAATAGTATTTTAGATTTTAACTATGGAGAACCTATGAAAGGTGCTTTAGATGTATTTTTCCTAGGAGACACACAAGTAGGTAAATCTGAAACTACAAGTAAAATGACTGAACTTTATAACTTTGGACATTTCTTATCGTTAAAAACTAGTACAACTGTTGGTCTTATAGGTGGTTCTAATAAAGTAGATGGCTCATTTTGTAATACAATAGGTGCTATACCTAGACAACATAAAAGACTTGCAATATTAGAAGAGTTTAGTGGTGCAAGACCTGACTTTATTAAAACTATGACTGATATAAGGTCTAGTAATGAACTCAGAATATCAAGGGTTAGTGGAGAACTTGTAGTTCCTTGTAAACTTAGAATGATTACAATATCAAACCCTATAAATGATGAAAATGGAAACCCTAGATTTCTTAATACATTCCCTAATGGTGTAATGCCACTTATGGAACTTATAAAGAGTGCTGAGGACGTAGCTAGATATGATGGTTTCTTACTTATACCAAAAGTAGAGAATAGATTTAACCCATTTGCATATACATTAACAGGAGAAAAAATACCTAAAGAATGTTATGAAGAAAAATCTAAATGGGTTGTAACAAGGGGTATAGATAATGTTAAATTTGCTGATGGTGTAGAAAGCTATATATGGGAAAAAGCTGAGGAATTAAATAAACTATTTGAATGTAATTTCCCTCTATTTGGAACTACAACAAGCAAAAAATTAGCAAGGTTTTGTGTAGCACTAGCTAGTTTACTTATGAATGTTGACGATAGTTTTGAGAATATAATAGTTACAAAAGACATAGTTGACTTTATGAGTGATTATTTAGTTAAGATTTATACAAGTCCTGTGTTTAAATTAAGAGATTATGCAATAGATTATAGGGCATATAGTGAATATAATGAAAAGGATATAAAAGATTTACAAGATTTATATGCACACAATTCTACATTTATAGACTTTATAGGAACACAAAATAGAACTACTAGAAGTAATCTACTTAGTATTAGTGGTTTAGATGGTTCTAAATTCTCACCATTATTTAATAAAATGGTTGCTTATAAGTTTATAAGACTTAATGGAGATAATGTGTATCCTACAAATAAATTTAGAAAAGTGTACAATTTAATAGATAAAGAATTTAAGACTGATATAGGTAGTAAAGTTGCTAATTCTAATGGTGTAGAATTTATAAGCAACTTATAGGAGGAAATATGGCTAAAGTTGAGATAACTGACGAATTATTAAAGACTTATAGAAAACACCCAAGAGTATTAGAGATTAGATTTATTCTATTCTTTGATATGCTGGAACACGAATATGGTTATGCAGGAGCAAAGAAAATAATCTCTGCTCTTTGTATGGCTTACAATAGAAATGAAGATATACTTAATGTAATACTTAATAAAAGATTTGATATAAAAAGAAAACAAAAAACAAGTAAAATTAAATGGACACAAGAAATAATATTTATGGGTCTATGTTATGGTGAAACTCCTTATAAAATAGCAAAAGATTACCTAATGGTTACACCTTCAAACTTTTACAGGTCCTCAAAATCAATTAGTTATGATGTGAATACATTTTTAACTGACGAATGGTTGAGAAACTTAGACGACGAAGTAAAAGTTACTGGAAGTTATGCTTATAGAAATGAAGTAAAAGGCTTTTTAGAAGTTGTAGACGATTTAAAACAAACATTAAGTAGATGGAACGCTTTAGGTAAAAAGGAGGATAAATAATGTACTTACATCAAAAATTAAAATATAAATATAAACATATAGAAAATGAAAGAGACTTTGATTTAATGATAAGAGACGAGTTAAGTGTTGATAACCCTAATTATGTTGGTTTTGATACTGAAACTACAGGTCTTAATATTGTTACTGACAAACCATTTCTTGTATCTTTTGGTTATAAAGATAAGGTATTTACATTTGATTACAACCCTAGTTGGTTTCTTACCTTAATTAACACTATAGATAGATTAGAAATACCTTTATTTGCTCATAATGCAAAATATGATTACCATATGGTACAAAATGGTGGAAGTCCTATCCCTGATAGTGTGAAATTATATGATAGCATAACAGTTGCTAGACTAACTGAAAATGCTGACGAAAGAGAAAGTATGAGTTTAGAAGCTCTAGGAACTAAGTATGTTGACGATAATGCAAAGTTTGCTGGACACATTATTAAAGATATAATACATAAGATAGATAGAGAAAGACGTGAAAATCTTAGAAAAGGACTTATGGAAGAATTTCCTAATGATGGTTTTAAGACTATAACTAAAGATGGAAAAGTTAAAGGTACAGGTAAACTTACAGCACTTATTGACGACTATGAAAAAAGTAGAACTAAGTGGGTAAATGACGATAATATCTATTTTCAATATATAGATAAACACTTTACTAGAGCCAATTATAAAGACGTGTACGACAAAGAACCTAACTTAATGAGGAATTATGCTGCTGACGATATAGTTATAATGCTAGAGTACTTAAAAAAGGCTCTACCAGTACTTAAAGAGACTGATAAACATTTTACAGTTTTAAAAAGAGAGGGAGAACTTATTAGAGCTGTATCATTTATGGAGAACACAGGTTTCAAAGTAGATGTTGACTACATACTAGAAAGTAGAAAAAAGATAGTTGCTTATAGGGAATTATTATATTTAGAACTTTATATTTATACAGGAAAACAATTCACTGTAGGACAACATAATGAAATTAAAAAGATACTTCTTAATATGTTTGGTGTTAAGACTGAAAAGGCAGACGAAAAAGCTCTAAAATATATAGTAGAAAATACTGATAATGAAACATTAAAAACTATTTGTAAAAATATAATGGAACTTAGAACCTTAGATAAGTGGTTATCTACATATATTGATGGTAAACTTAATGCTGTTGTTAATGGAAGAATTTATACAGATATTAATAACAATGGTGCTGTTAGTGGTAGAGTTAGTTGTGATATGCAGCAACAACCAAAAGAAGGTTTAAATGATAGAGATGGAAATGAATTATTCCACCCTAGAAAAGCATTTATATGTGATGATGGCTATAGACTATTCTTTATTGACGAAAGTCAAATGGAACTTAGAGTTCAAGCTCAATTCACGATATTCCATAGTTCTGAACCTGATATGGGTTTATGTAGAGCTTATATGCCTTATAAATGTTATAATGATAACTCAACTTTATTTGATTATAATAACCCTGAACATTTAAAACATTTTAATGAAAAGAAATGGTATGAGTGTGGTACAGGTAAAGAATGGGAACCAACTGATTTACATAGTGAAACAACTAGACACGCATTTCCTGATGTAGACCCTAGCACTCCAGAGTTTAAGAAACTTAGAAAACTAGGAAAAAGATGTAATTTCCTTAAGGTTTATCAAGGTGGAGTTATGGCTCTTAAAGAAAGTCTTGATGTTAGTTTAGAAGTTGCTGAGGCACTAGATAAAGCATTTTATAAAGCATTTCCTAGAATTAAGGACTATCAAGAATGGGTTAATACTCAGTTAGGTACTTATGGTTTTATAGAGAACTTATATGGTAGAAGATACTATATGGAAGATAGTAGGCAATTTTATAAAGGTTGCAACTATTTAATTCAAGGTACTTGTGCAGATATGGTAAAAACATTTGAGATAAAAATATGGAAGTTTATTAAGAAAAATAATTTAGGTATTAAAATGGTATTACCTATACACGACGAATTAATATTCTTAGTACCTTATGGTGAAGAGAAATATGTAAAAGACTTAAAACATATAATGGAAGATACATTAGATACTATAAAGAATATACCTATGATAGCAGAAGTAGAAATGTCTGAAACAAGTTGGAAAGATAAGAAAGGATATGAATTTAATGTTTACTAGAAAATTCTATAAAAATACTATAGAACGTATTAAAGACCTCAAACAACTTATTAAAATAAAACCTTACCTTGCTGATGACCCCGATATTATATCTGAAAAACAAGATATTATGAGTGACTTGGTGTCAACGATTGCATTCACACCATTTATGTTAGCAGTTGATTTGATAGCATTACCACTTGAATTAATTTATTTAATATTATATAAAATAATATGGAAGGAGAAACGATAATTGTGACTGATAAAGATGTATTTGAATATCACGGTTATAGAGAACAATGTAAACATATTACAGGGGAAATGTATGAACTTACTGAGGCTATTCACGATTATGAAAACAATAAAAATTTAAAGAATTGGAACCACATATGTGAAGAAGTTGCTGATATTGAGTTTATGCTAAATCAAATTAAAGAAAATTATGTAATTGCTAGAAATAATTCAGAAGCCTGGTTAAATTATAAAAGACAAAGAGAAGTAAAAAGAATTAAAGAGGGATATTATGAGAATAAACAGAAATGATTTACTTAAAGTTGCATTTATATTAGACGATATATTAAAGAAAAATAAAATCACAAAATACCTAGTACAAGATAATGAATTGTTATACTGGGTAGAAGGAATTGAAAGAGGTTTTGCTATAAGATATAAATAAAATTGTTTTAGTTTAGAACTTATTATATAATTATATTGTAGGATAATAACCCTACTGGAGGTAATTATGGGTGATAAAATTTCTAAACTAAAACAAGAAATGATAGAGGTATATGGTTTAAAGTGTTGGCTTAATGAACTGTGGATACCAAAAAGAGGAAACCTAATAACCTACCATCATATTATAGAGAAAAGAAATGGTGGAAAAGCAATTTGGGAAAATGGTGCATTACTAGGAAGAACTAGTCACGATTTTTTAAATAAAATAGATTATACTAATCATAAAATATACAATGAACTAAATTGGTTGTTCTTTGAACTTAATAGAACATTGATGCCACCTACTGAAGAATATTATGAAGAAGTGAAAAGAGTTTTAAAGAAAGGTGGATACTAAATGTTAGAAGATAAAGTACAAGACCATATAAAGTCTTATTTAACAAAGAAAAGAATATATCATTGGCGTTTTCAAGCCCAGTCTAATCTAAATGGTATACCTGATATACTTTGTCTCTACAAAGGATTCTTTATAGGCTTAGAATTGAAACGTGAAAAAGGGGGTCGTGCAACTGGTCTACAATTAAGAAAAATAAAAAACATAAATGAAAATGGGGGAATTGGTGTCTTGGTACGTAGTGTAGAAGATGTGGATAAAATAATTAAAGCTATTGATAATGGAGAATACAATGAAAAATAAAAAATATTTAAAATCACAGTGCTATCAATTAATAGATAGTATTCTAAAAAAGAATGAAATAAATAAAAAAGATTTATTTATTGCTCTTGCTATAAGACTAAAATTACCCATTGATAAGTGTTTTATAAACGAATTTGACGAAAAAACTTTAGAAAAAGCTATAAAAGAATTAAAATATATGCTTTAAGAGTGAAGTGAGAGAAAAACCTGTGGTATAATATAAGTAACAGAGGGAAAAATGACTTATTCCTTTCTGTTATGGACGGACTGAAGGTATAACACAACCTTAATTGGTTGTGTAAGAAGTATTTATGAGGTCTTATGCTGGATATCTATAAAATAGTAAATATTTCTTACACAGTTAATTAATATTAACTGTATAGGGGCATACCTCCTCTATAGTCAATTCCAAAACAAATGCTATCTTTTATAGGTAGCATATTGAGTAAATAAAGAGAGAATGTTAGAGAGGACGTGTCTAACTGGTCGAACCTATTGTTGCTATATCTATGGTACCTGAGTAGTGATACAGGGCAATAGGAATGGAAGCGAAATTTTATTTATTCAATATGGTGCTTATAAAAAAGCATCGGTGTTGTTTTTTCTCGAGTACTGGTTTTAGTTTTAGCCAAGTATCTAAAATAAAAGAGAGTATATAAGCTCTCTTTTATTTTTGTCTTAAATTATTCATATAATAATCATAATACTTATTTCCAGTGTTATAAGTTTTAGTATCACCAACACCATATTTTGCAAATATTGCATCTATATCAGCTATAGTCTTATTTTTATTAGCTTTTTTAAGTTCAGTTATTGTACTAAATTGGTACCCTTTTTGTTTATACTGTTTCATTAAATCTTGTAAATTTTGTATATCTTCATAAGATTTATTTAATCTATCAGTACTTACATTTTTTCTTTGTAAAACTTGATTTGTAACAGCTGATAAAGGGTCACTATCTTTAAAACCTGAATAGGCTCTTTCAATTTGTCTAGTAAGAGCATTAAGTCCAGTTAAATTTCCAAATAGTTGTTCTTGTTTCTTAGTTGGAAGTAAACTATTTCCTATTCCTAGTTTATTACCTATATCTTCTAAAAGAGTTAGGTCTGATGCTTTTTCTCCTGGGAAACTCTCTATGTCTGCACCAGTAAATGTATTTCTATTACTTACAGTCTCATATAGTCCTTTTACAAATGGGTTAGACTTGTTTACTAAAGCATCAAGTGGGTCATTTGTAAAGTCTATTAAATCTGCAACTGGTAATTGTGTTCTTATGAAAGTATAATTACCATCTTTATCAATTCCTGGGATAGGTATATACATATTATCTTTAAAGTAGTCAGCCATATTGTCATAATCATCACCATAACTATTTTTCAAACTATTATAGGTTTTCATAAGTTTGTTATAGTTTTGTAGGTTATCACCCATATTAGAGATTTGGAAAGCTAAATTCTTTTTAGCATAGTTATAGAACGGTATAACATTTTTCATTGTATTTTGTTCAAATGCTGTTAAATCTGTAGGGTCAAATAAAATTTTACCTACAGCTCTACCTGCTTGTTGTTGTTTACTTAAAGCATTACCAAATTCATCAACAGCTTCTATACCAAGATTTGACATAAATTTTGGGTCGTCCATAGCTTTTAAATATGTGGCATATTTGAAAAGTCTATCTTCGTTTGCATTTAAGTCACCAAAGAATTTGACATAAGCAGCAATAGGACCTTTCTTATTTTTCATACTTTCCATAACACCATCAATGTCATATTTTTTAAGTATAGAGTTTTTATCTAAAAGGTTAACATTTTCTTGGAAACCTTTTATTCTATTGTAAGTTTTTAATTCATCTTCTGTTAATTGTGTAATATCTGTTACACCTTTTTTAATAATATTCTCCCAATTAGATAAGTCTTTAGCAGCTTGAGTACTGTAATTTGCTATATCTTTTACACTCATTCCTGATAAATACATATTAGACATGTTACCAGTAAGGTTATTTATTTGATTTGTTACTGATGCTGTAGCATTACCTTTAAAGAAGTTCATTAGTTTTGTATATAGTTTAGAAAATTCACTATTACTAGTTCTATCTGAGCTAACTTTAAGTATATTAAGTACTGTAGGATCTATTGCAACATCATTCAAACCATTTAGTTTAGCAGCTAATTTTGTTAAGTCTTTATTTCCAGTCTTTCTACCTGTTGATTTTAAAAAATTAACAACATATTCTTTTTGAGGACCTTCAAGTCTTTTAAAACCATAAGCAGCTTTACCATTCTCAACTATTCTAAATGGTGAATTATCTAATAATTTATTTAGTTCTTGAGTATTCTTTTCTACATCTTTACCACTTCTTATTTTTGTCTTTAATTCGCTTATTCTATCTAAATCACCTAAACCTTGTTTAAGTAGTACAGTATCCATTAATTGTGAATTTTTTGCAAGTTTTGGCATTTGATTTATGTATTCTTGAATACCAGAAGAAGCAGTTGTATCAAATAAATCTACATTATTTTCTATAAAGTTTTTACCTTCTTTAGTTATTCCTGGTAAATTCATTAATTCTCTTTTCTTTAATATATTAGCTTCTTTAGCTGACATATTATATTTTCTTGAGTTCAATGTTTTAGTACCAGTACCAATACCTTGAGTTCCTAAATGTATTTGTTCTCTTATGTCTCTTGGGTTGACACCATATTTAATTAACTCTTTTAGATTTTGTTCATAATTATCTGCAAGTTTATGTTTTGAATATCCTTCTACATTATTTTCTACGAATTTACTTCCTAAACCCTTCATACTAGCAAACATATCTTCTATATAACTATTACTGTTATCATAGAAATCTCTAACAACATTAATGGCTTCTGGTGCATTTTCTTCATAGAATTTAGTAAGTTTCTCTATCTCTCTTTGTTCTTTCTTTGTTAGAAATGATGCTCTTTGTACTTTACTATTTAGTTTTTCTGGAGCTAATTTGTTTAGTGCTTTATCCCAGTCCTCACTAAGTTGTAATACACCATTTTTACCTTTTTTTATACCATCAACTAATAAGTCATAATCATCAGGACTGTCTTTTGCTATGTCTAAAAGTTTATCATATATTTCATCAGTGTATTTTATAGTACCATCTCTAGCACTTTTTATAACATCTTCCATAGTTATATCTTTGACAGTATCTATAATTCTATTAACATCTCTATCAACTTCTTCAACAGTTTTACCTAGTTTTTCACCAGCCTGTTTGAAAGTATCTTGTATATTCTCATAATTCTTTTCAAGGTAAGACCTAGTAAAAGCTTCTTTAGCATCGTTAAATTTTTGAGTTTGTCTTGCCTTTTTAGACAATTTAGTGTTGAACATAGTTGTTATATTATTCTTTAGACCTTTATAAGTTTCTAATAAACCTGAACCTTCACCAATTTTTCCAAGTTCAGTTGCCCATTTAGAAGTTGGGTCAGTATATGTTATACCTTTTGCTTCATCTAATTTAGTTAAAGCTTTTTCTAAACCTGTGTCTGCTAGTTTAGCACTACCTTTTACAGCACCCTTTGCTAGTTTCCCAACAGCTTGAGATGGTGAAATAAAATTAATTGCATTACTAGCAGTGTCAATAGCTTTAGTTGCATCAGCAGCTGTATCTACAGCCTTTGCAGCATCTGTAACAGCATCTACGGCTTTAGCACCTTTACTTGCTGCTGATACAGGAATAAATGGTATATCCATAGGGTCTAAAAGTACATCACCAGCCATACCTAAAACATCAACTAAATCTATAGATTTTAATAAAGCACCTAATTTACTATCACTTTCTTTTGAAGTTTCTTTTAAAGTTGTATCATCAAATGCACCTGTATTCATTAGAATATCTTTGAAACTAGTATTTTTGTTACCTGTTATACCTTGTGCAGCACCTTCTAGGACATCTTCACCATTTTGTATGGCATCTATTGCACCAAATAAAGCCTGTTGTGGTCTATTTATTATTTCAAATACATCGAAAAGTGCATTTTGATTAGGTGTTAAATTTAATGACTTTTCTAACCAATTTCTATCATCTTTTGCTTTGGAAGTGTCAACACCTGCAGCAGCAAGTCTAGCATTATAGTCATTTATAAGATTTTGATTTTTTTCTAATTGTGTTTTTTCATTTTTATCAACACTACCATACATACGCTCATAAGCAGTTCTGTACTTACCTTTAGAGTTTGCCATAACTTTATCTCACCTTTCCTTATTTTTTACCAAATAATATCTCATTTAAGTCTGAATAAGTCAAACTATTAGCTTTGTTCTTTTGTTTTTGAAGGCTTTTATTTTGCCACATAGAAAGGGCTCTTGGAACATTAAATAATTCTGCAAGGAAACTATGACTTCCATTATCTCCACTGAAAAATCTGGAATAATCATTACCTGCATTAGTTAATTTATTTACTGAATTGGTTAATTTAGATATTCTATCATTTGTACTATCAAGAACCTTATTGTCATTATAACCTTTTATAGCCTTATTTGTAGTGTCTATATCAATATCAAAGTTATTTACAAGTGAAATTCTTTTATCTTCATCTGACAATTCATCATCATTCAATGTAGTTATTATACCTAAAATTCTGTAGAATTCTTCATCTTCTTTTTCAGCTTTAGATTTTCCACTTCCAGACCTACTAGCTGCTCTACCAGCAGCACTTTCACCAACACTTCCTAATAAACCACCATATTGTTGCATATTAGCAGCATCAGCATCTGTAAGTTTTCCTATATCACCACTTAAGTCACCAGCCAAAGAGTTTTGACCTGAACCTAAACCTATAACACCTTCGGCAAGACCTGAAAGACTTGCATTGTTTGTGTCAAGCAAACTAGCAAGTGCTTTGTCAACGTCTTCACCTTTTGACTGTGTATCAGCCTGTGTAATTAGGTCAATCATACCACTGTTTGAAAGACCTCTATTGGCTAAGTCAATATTAGCATTGTTCATACGGTTAAAACTAGAATTTTGAACATCATTTAAAGTATTAGCATATTCTTCTCTTGCAAGTTTAAAATTTCTAGCCAACTTTTCTTTTACAGTATTATAATCATTTGTAAGTTTATTCCAATTAGTCTGATAAATATCTTTAGTAACTTGTTTCTGAGGTTCATAAATATCTTTTTCCCAATTACCAATTAAATTTTCTGCATAATTCTTATAATTTGCCATTATTTACCTCCTATTTACTTTTACGTATCCTGTTACCAAAAGTTGTATTATCAGTTCTTTTATTAGTATTAGTACTAGTTTTACGTATCCTGTTACCAAAAGTTGTATTGTCAACTCTTTTAGTAGTAGGTATATTAGTAGTATTTGGTTTTCCAAATGAACGAGTTGAACCTGTTGAGAATATGCTAGGGTCATATAAACCTCTTTCAGCTATCCAACTAATAGCATCAGCTTGACTAATATCTTTACCTAAATAATTTCCAATAAGTTTACTAAATGTATTTGCAGTTTTTTCTACTTGTTTAGTAGTAGGGTCTTTTCCTAAACTTTCACGTATATTTGAAACTAAAGCTTGAAGTCTTTGGTCTTTTAATTGTTCTCTTTGAAGTCTAAGTTGTGCAGAAGCAGCAGCAGCAGCGTCTCTTCTTGCTTGAATTTGTTCTGCAAGTTGAGCAACAGCACCTTTATAAGCATTTCTACCAGCCTTTTCTCTTGAGGATACATCTGCAAGAGCAGCATTTAAAGTGTTTCTAGCACCTTCCATATTAGTATTATATTCATTAGTATATGTTTTTTCATTAGCATTTAATTCATTTAGAGTATTGTAATAAGTATTAGCAAGGTCAGAAAACTGTCTACCAGTTTCCATTCTATTACCAAGTTTATTTAGTTGTGAAAGACCATTACCTAAACCTCTAGCTGAACTGTCAGCTATGTTATTTCTATTTTGTAAATAAGCATTTTCACTGACAGTTGACCTACCTGAGCCAAAATCAGTCTTTGCTTTAGTTCTATTACTAGCAATAGTGTTCAACAAATCATCATAAGCATTTTGAAAAGACTTTGTATTCGTACTATAAACGTCATTTGCTAATTGTCTTTCTTCATTTAGACCTTTTAAGTTTATGTAATCACTTTCACTACCTAAATAACTTTGAGCCTGTTTTTTAGCACTAGCCATAATATCACCTTACCTTTCTTCTTAATTATATCATTTTATTAGCAAAATGTCATTTTTATCTAGTTCTATATCGTGAATTCCTGTAACCTCAGCAATATATTTTAATTTATAACTATTTGCTTCCTCTAATTCTGTTTTTAATTTATTTATTTCAATATTATTTTCTTCTACCTCTTTTGTTAGTTCATTAACTTTTGTTTGTAACTCTTGTATTTTTTTATCATTTTCATCAGTCTTTGGTATACTAGGTGTTGTTTCTTTAGGTTTGTATTTAACCTTCTTAACATCATCTGGGTGTACTATTTGTCCGTCATATACATAAGTATAATCAAGTGGGTTTTTCCTATATTTAGTATCAGGTCCACCAACATATACTTCATAATGTACGTGATTACCTTTACTATCACCAGTATTACCCATATTACCTATTTGGTCTCCTTGTTTAACCTTTTGTCCTTTTTTTACTTTAATTCCATCTTTTAAGTGAGCATACAAAGTATAAGTTCCATCATTATGTTTAATTTTAACAAAGTTACCCCAAGATTTACCACTTTTATCATTATCTTTAGTGGAATAAACTACACCATCATCAGCTGCATATACTGGTACATTTTTACCACCTTGTTTAGAATTCCAAGCCATATCTATTCCTCTATGTTTTGAAGTAAATAATTGAGTTAGTGCTATGTACTTTAATGGAAACTTTTTCATTTCTTATCAGTCCTCTCTATATGTGTAACTTTTTTCATATCACTATATTTTGTAAGAACTTTTCCTTCAAGTGCAGCATATATCATATTAGCATCTAACCAAGTGAATAAACCTGCCCAAGCACTATATTCCCAATTAGCATCACTAAATGATTTAGCAAATAAAGTACCAAGTATCATAGATATTCCAAAACTTATATAAAATAAATAAGTCTTTTTACTCACAATACTTTTTACTTTTTGCACAGCAAGGGTTGTAACACAACCACTTGCTATAGCAATAATACAAATTTGTTTAATTAATTCTGTATCTAACATAATTTCCCTCCTATTTTCTTAATATGAATGCCATCAAAGCACCAATAAGTGCACTCAGTACACCTGTTATTATAGTATTTATTGCAGTATCATATCTTTTCTCTGGTTTATGTTCAAGTATATCAACTCTACTAATAACTTTGTTCAAATCTTCTCTTGAATATTTAGTTTCTACAGCTAACTTTTCTATTTGGAGTGTTAATTTATTTATGGTTTCGAATATGTTTTCCAATTTTTCAACTCTCTTTTCTAAGTTTTCCAATTCTTTTTCCATTTTACCTCCTATAAGGTACTAACAGATATTTTTGTTAATTCCGTATCGTTTAACCATACTTCTGGGTCATCTTCTGATGGTTTAAATACTATGTTTATAGTAGCCCTAGATATAGGACTATTAGCACCTAAAGCCACACAGTCAATAGTAACAGAATAAATATTTTTATGATGTATATGTGTTACCACTTCCCCAATTAAATTAACTATTCCATTTATAGAAACCTTAATTTTACATAAATTACCTATAGTAGCATCTAAAGTAAGCTGTCTTAAAGTTTCTGCATCTTCAGTTGTAAAAGACATAACATTTGTTGTTATAACACTAGAGTAATCACCTGTTAGAGTTTCGTTATAAGCACTAGTCATCTGATATAACAAATCAGACATAGTTGCAGGTGGCAAATTATAATTGTCTGTGACACAAGAGACATCTGTATAGTTACCCCATACACCAGTTAATTGTATAGTTGACAACACATAATGGTCCACTTCATTACAATATATAGGTGGTATAGAAAAACTATAATTATCTACGTTTGTAGCATCTGCACTTGAACTTTTATTAACCATAATAGGTACAACTAAATATTTATTTTTAGAAGTATCATCAGTATATGACATTTCTTCTACTAAAACTTTACCATAAAAGATAAAGCTTTCACCTGCATCATATTTAGCACAAACTTGGTTAAATATGTTGGCACCTTCTTGACCCCCTTCACTATTCCAATAAAATATAAGACCTGTTTTAAATGTATTTATTGAACTTTCTACAAAGTTCTTAACTTGAAGTGATGAAGGTATTTTGTTATCACTTGATTGTAGTATTTCAACTACAGACTGTGATAAAGTTGCAGAACCTTCTTGACCTTTTAGATTAGTTGCATTTGAAACTGATAAAGAACCATCTTGAAGTTTTTGGATATCAAGATAGTTTGCATTTATACCTGCTTTAACAACACGTTCAAGTTCATTAAGGTCAGTATGTTGAAGAACTTCACCATCAGAATGGTCTGCTTTTAAGAAATTATCATCAATTCTAACATCATAATTCATATTATTTCACCTAATTTTCCTTTACCTTTCCTAGTTTACATACGTAACCAATACTTTCAAGACTTATATAATCACTACTATCACCTGATATAAGTATAGCAAAATTCTTTGCTTTTCTAGGTATAACCAGTTTTCTAGTTTGATATAAACCCTCACCAAGTTTAGTCTTGTCTAGTCTCATATTACCAAGTAAACTAATTTTTTCATCTATTGTTAATTCTTTGTTTTCTTCATATTCTTGAACAACTGTACCATTGTCATCTATATAATATGAATAAGTCTTAGGGTCATTTACAATATAACCATCTCCATATAATGTGAAGAATAATTCACCATAATTATAACCTCCAACAACTTTAACAAAGATATGTTTCAACTTCTTTAAATGTTGTGGATATTTCATATTTATTCCTTTTGTTTTAAGTTCTAAATACAATGGTCTACCAAAGTCTGTAGAAGTTGTATCAAACTCATACAAAGCACTTCTATATATTGGAATAGCATTTGAACTAGCGTATATAGTTATTTTGAAGTTATTTAAAATACCTTTAAATAAATTGTCAGTAGTTGTATTGGACCTTCCTATATAATTACTTGTTCTTCTTATATTACTTATTCCACCATAATTAAATCTATCTATAGCCATTATAATACCATCTATAACAAATGATATATCATAACCTGTTTTACCATTATCTACACAATTCAACATAAATTTATGTTTTTGTGTTAAATCTATAACATTCTCTGAAACTTTATATGTTTTATAATCTATGCTTGTAGTATTAAATTGTAATGTTTTAGCATCTACACTTATATTAATAGAACAGTTTTTATTTTTTACATTATCATTATTATAAGCAGTAGCTAAGTCCATTATTTTTGCTAAATTATTTATATTACCTAAAGTTCCTTCAAATTCAATTTTAAAACCATTTGTGAAGTAAACATTATTTTCAAATGTTGGAAGTTCTAGATATCCAGTCCCACCATCAAAAGCAAGTCCATTCTCAATTATCCAATTAACATTTCCTTCAAACTCAGCAACTCTATTTTGTTCTGATGTGTCATAAGTTTTTGTACCTTTACCTTCTAGGAAACTAAAGTTCATTAAAGTTCCACTAGGGTTAGTAATATTTATATTATAAATTTCACCATTATAATAATTTTTTAAATCATTATTTGTACCCACTAGACACAAATCTCTAATTGTAGTAATTAATAAATTACTATTTATTTCTTTTGAAACTAAGACATCATTGTCTTTATATATTGAACAAGTATATATCTCATTATCATAACCAATAATCACTGACCACTTATGTCTTTCTAACAAACCTACATTTTCTGGGGAACTTAATTCAAAATCTCCATATTCACTTGTTATTTTGAATATTAATTGGTCTAGTTCTGTTTGTTCAAGTGATATTTGTCTATAACTCTCTGTTATTTGTAACAATTCAACTAATTTGGATACTGATACATTAAAAGGTCTTGTCTCAGTAGTTGTTATTGTGTTTTTTGTTCTACTTGGAAGCTCTATACTTTGACCACTTTTTAGAGAAACTGATGAAGTATAAGTACCACTTAATGTTGCTTTAATATTATAAGTCATATAAACCACAACAGTTAGTTTCATAGAATTAGTTGACATAGTAAATGAATGGCTATTTCCTTTTGTAACACCAGTTCTACTTATTGCTGGAATTGTATGTGTATATTTATTTCCACCTATATTTACCACTAAAGTTCTGCTTCCTACACTTAGTTTTGCTGTGTTTTTCACACAAGGTGTGTAAGTTATAGTATATGTTCCATTATCATCAACTGTTGCTTTGAATGATGCAAAACCTAATTTTAACCAAGAGTAAGCTGTATCATAGTATTTATCACTTAAATTAACTGGGGAACCTTTTACTATTTCAGTATCAGTTGTTACTACAGTATAAGTTGAGCTAATATTAAGTTTCCATACTTGTGAATATGTTTCATCACTATTTTTATTTATTCTGAGAGTTCCAGTGTCAACCACATCTGAAAGGTTGTTTGATAAGTTAAAGGTAACACTCTTTTCTGGAATTAAGCCATCTAGTGAGTAAGTTAATTCACCAGTTGCTTGTGCTGATGCTATTCTAGTATAAATTAATTTATAATTTACAACGTAAGTATTAGTAGCTTTATCTGGTGTTATAATATAATCAAGTGTTCCCCTATAACCATTTGTATACTCAGTTTCAAGACTTCCACTTGTACCAAGTGCAGTTTCTTCACTTTGTTGTAAATCTATAAGTGTACAAGCTTTTAACTCATTACTTTTTGTTTCTATAGATAAAGTAAAACCATTACTTATATCACCTGTAAATCTATCTATTTTTAGATAATCATCATTTCCATCTAGTTGTACACCTATTCCTTGATTTATACCTAAATTTCCTCTAATCTTTGCATCATATTTGTTGTCCGATAAGTCAGACACACTTCCACTATCAAAGTCATAATTAAGTAAAACTTCTTCTTCTGTGTAAATCTCTTTTTGTGCAACTGTTGCAAGTGTTTCTATAGCATTATCAACCATAAATAAGAATGTTGGTTTTTCTTTAAATCTATAAGTTGTGTATGCTCCTATGTCAAATTGATAAGCAAGTGTATCTAAACCATTAACAGCAGCATAATCACCTTTATCATTATAGTTATTATAGAATAATAAATATTTATCTTTATATCTAAGAGCGTATGCTCTTTCGCTTATACCATTAAATCTAATAGCAGGTTCATCAAGTTCATCACTAAACTTAGTAAAATCACTTGTGAGTTTCTTAACTTTTAAATCTAGTTCCTTAACATTTTCAAAACCTTCTACAAATTGGCTTGACCTTAAAGCATATAAACCTCTAGGAGAAGCAAAATATAGTGTATCTGCTATAGGTACTACTGTATTACCTGCGTGGCAACCTAAGCTTGTATTTACTGGTGAAACAGCAAAATCACTTGAACCATAAGAACCAGTCATTTTATATATCATTTGTTTAGTAAAAATAATATAAGACTTTTTGAAATAACATATTTTAGTTATCTCATCTGTAGGTTCTATAGGTAATGTGACATAGTTATAATTAGGAATATAATTAAAGTTATTAACATCACTGAACCATATTGTATCATATTTATAATACACAGCTCTATTATACATTTCACAAATTCCATAGTCTCCAATGTTTAAAGATTTAACTGGTTTTGCCTCACTGTCAGGTTGTGAAACATTATAATAGTCACGATAAGGTTCTAAAGTTGCTCCAGTTTTTGTAATTGTTATTTCAACTTCTCCACTAGGTACGTCCTTAAATTTTATTTCATAGACTTTAAAACCAGCCTGTGATAAAGTTGTGTTCTCTTCACTGTCAAATGTTAAAGTATTATCTCCTTCTTTCATTTCAATACTGAAACCACTATCTGAACCTGTATACATTATGTTCAATAAGAATTTTTGACCTAAAGGTATGTTCTCAAGTGGTATATTATCTGTTGTACATACAAATAAACCCTGAATACTATCAGTTGTAATTCCTTGTGTATTTATTGAGTGCATTACATCACCACATAAAACATTAAAACCTATATGTCTTACTTCAAGTCCTGATGGAATATACGCAGAGTTAGTTATTAATGGGTCTGATATACCACTATAAGTAAATGCACTTGCAAATATTTCATCTGATGTAATATCTACAGACCTATCAAAAGTTACTAAACATTTGTTATTTCCTGTAAAGTATATTTTATTATAAAATTCTATTGTTTCTAAATTCATTAAATTTCTATCCCAATTAAATAATATTGGTAAGTCAATTTTATAACAATTAAATACCATTGTGTCTGTAGTTTCAGTTCTTTCAGGTAATTTACAATGATATAACCAAGCTTTAGATGATGTTACAACCCCATCAGTCATACCTGATGTTATCATAAGAAGTATGAATTCATTATTTTGAAAACCATACATATCTTGATATTTTTTATAAGCGTTTTCACCACTAAAACCAGACAATGCTCTGAAACAATTATTATCATTTCTTAATAATTTCATATAAACAACATTATCATTTTCATTCTCTGGGTTAGGAGTTCTATCAGTTCTGTTTTTTATATTTGGTAGTTCATCACTATTAAGTGTATTGAATATTTCTGAGATGGCAGTAAGTTCACCAAACCCACCTCTTTTATTCATAGTACCTAATTTATCCATATCAAAGTTAATGATACTTTCAAAATCAGTATCATTACTACTATCATCACTAAACTCTGTGTTAATTCCACCCATAAAGTTATCAAGAAGATAGAACAACTTGGTTTCTGGGTCTCCCTTAAATTTTTGATAAGTACCCATTACCAACTACCTCCATTTCCATCATTTGCAAACCAACCAACATTAATAGCATTTGAAGTGTCTATTTCATAAACACCACCAAGACCTTCTTGTGCAACCATATCTGGAGAAATTCCACTCTCAGGGTCAGTCTCATCATAAGAAGCAAGTAAACTTCCTAGATTATCTTTGAAGTTATTTAATGCTCTATAAAATTCATCTAAATATCTGTCTGCTTCTGTAAGTGAACTATCGTTCATTTTAATAGCATAAGATAGGTAAGGACTAAGCAAAGCAAATAACCAATTACTTGGCATATAACTATACATATCAGATAGATTTTCCATAAATGGAAACAATGTCTTACATTCTGTATTTATTATAGATAGTGCTTTATTAGCCACACTCAAAGCATTAGTTTGAGCTACCGTTTCATCAGTAAAAAATTGGCTATTTGTAATAATATCTTGTAATGTCACATTACTCACCTTCCCTTTATACTATAATTATATCATTTAACACACAAAAAGAAAAGACACTAAAAAGTGCCTTGGTCTAATCTTTCATCAATTACTTCTTTATAAGTATTACTTTCAGATATTTCATTTATTTTTCTATCTATTGTTTCTGCAATAAATTTAGGATATTCGTGTGGTTTTCCATCACAATATACCGTTACTGGAATACCATTAAATGCAAAAGTGTATATATTTCCTATAATTGGAGCATAAAGTTTTGAAATTGTTCTAGTGACTACTTCATCATTTTTACATCTGTTTAACATATTTCTTTGTTTTTCTATGAAATATGCTTTTTCACTTTCTCTAACAGCTATCTCATTATTTGTATCAATAGCAGCCTTTAATGCAGCAGTTGCTGCAGCTTCAGCAGATTTTTCTGCAAAAGTAGGTTTTTTGCCCTCTACAATATCATTTGTATTTCCACCGATAGCATTTTCAATATCTGATAAGTCAACCTTATTTTTCTTTGGTTCTGTCATTATTGTAACCACCTTTCTTTATACTAATTATACTAAAAATGAGATAAATTGTAAAGCATAGTAAAAACACTCTTTAAAGAGTGTTTTATTTGAAATGTTATTCTTGAGAAGCAGCAGCACCTTGAACATCAGTTACTTGAGTTCCACCACTTGTATATTTACCTGAATATAATGCAATATCATAAGCACTAGCACTATAAATAGCAGTAATTGCCATTGGGTCTAATACTTTAGCACCTGTCCAAAGTTTATAACCAAATGTAGCCTTTTGTCCAAGTGGGTCTGACTTGTCAGCAGTAAATCCTGTATCATAGAATTTAACATTTGAACCACCTAGTCCTAAAACCATATATGGTTGGAAACCTAGAACATAACTTGTATATACATTTATATTTGTTTTATTAGCAGTTACTGGACATACTAATGTATCAGTGAAGTACATACCATAAGCCATATATTTTGCTAATGTACCTTGTTTAATAGGTCCATTTTCATTGCCTGGAATTAGTAATTTATTTACTAATATTGGGTCATCTAATAAGTCATTCATAACATTTGGGTGCATAACACCAACAAATTTACCACCATATCTTGAGTGACCTTTTCTATTAGCATTACCCATTGTTAAAGCAACAACTCTGAAATCTTTGAATGTAACAGTGTCAGTAGCAGTAATATCATCTGCTTTAGTAGCACTTGTTCCTACATAGTACTCACTTGCATCTGTGAAACTTGAAACAACATTTCTCTCAATAACTTCTGCAGCATGTCTTGCTAATTCAGGTTGATAAATAGTTTTGATATTATCAAAGTGAATATCAGCAGCAACATCTGTTTCTTCCATTAAAGCACCAAATTGGTTAATAACACCACTAACTTTGTGTCCTTCTGGTTTTAATGCAGTTGGAGGTACACCTTCTGTTAATTTATGATTACCAACTGGTAAATGGTTGTATCTACGAACTGAATATGTTTTAGTACCTTCATTTTTAGGAAGGTTCATTTCAACACCTAAGTTAGTAAATACAAAATTTGATTTTTCTAATTTAATCATTTCTAGTAATCTCTTACTAAAATATTCTTGAACTGATAAACCGTTTTTTTGTAATACGGCTAAAGTTGTATTAGCAGCAGCCATAATTCATTACCTAACCTTTCTTAATTAAAATAGTTTTCTTTTTTGTATCTAGCAATTTCATCTTTTAACAAATCGTCTACAGTTAATTTATTAACTTGTGCATTTGTTTCATTTTTATCTTCTGCTAGACCCTTTAAATTTTGAAGGTCATTTATTTGAGCTTGTTTTGCATTGTTTTTAATTTCATCTATCAATAAACCATCTAATAAAATCTTAGGGTTATCAACATTTAAAACTGTTTCAACACTTAGACCAGAATTTTCAAGTTTATCGAATATTTCTTGTGCATCTAAACCATACTCTTTAACAGCATCATCTAAAGCATTTTGAAATCTTTCTATTTTTCTATCTTGAATTTCTTGTTCTCTCTCTTTTTCTAGTTGACGAATTCTTGCTTCTTGTTCCATAGTCTTTCTATACAAAACTGGGTCATAGCCCTTTTCTTGAGCCTCTTTTTGATACCTAGCCTGTTTAATAGCATCTTGAAACTTAGCAGTATCATCATATCCATAACTAGCAGCTAGTTCCTTTAAATAGTCACTATCTACTTTATAACTATCTCTTTCCTTTTTAAGAGTTGTGTTTTCACTTCTTAAATTAGCAAAAGCATAGTCTTTTTTACTAGATTTATTGCCTTCATTATTAGTTTGAGCATTATTATTGTCAACCTGCTCTGGTTCTTTAGTTTCAGGTTCTTCATCAGATACCCCTTCTTCACCTTCAGTGTTTTCTTCTACATCATTAACTTCTGAGTTATCCTCATTATTATCTTCAACAACATTATTATCATCTTCAATAGGTTCTTTACCAAATTGTTCATCTAATGCTGCATCAATAGCATCAACACTATCAAAAACATTTTCCATAAATAACTTCCTTTCACACTAAATTATTTACCAAGTCGTTTAGGTACGACCCGTTATTCATTACTTACATTATAACAAAAGAAAAGAGGTTTGTAAAGCACCAACTTTACATCATTGGTGCTTGTCCACCTCCAAGCATAGCTTCTGCTTCTGCAACAGCTGTTGGGTCCAACCCAGCAGTTGGGTCTTGCATACTTTCTGCATCTTCTTGTGCTATAGCACCCATATCTGCTTCATTATTCATTTCTTGTAGTTGTTGAGAGAAACCTTGTTCTATCATTTGCATAACTTGGTCAGTTGCTGGGTGTTCATTTCCTCCTGCAATTATTTCAGCAGTTGCTTGAACAACTAATTCTTGTGGTATTCCCATATCATTAGCTGTACTTATAATCTTATCAATAGTTTCTGCTTTTGTTTGAGCATCTTGTGAATTTAGACTGTTATATCTAGCAATAATTTCATCTTTATTAACTAAATCACTGTTCTTAATTATATCAGTTACAGTAATTGTTTTAACTGGAGCATCATATTGTCTTTCAAATTGGAATAAGTCCATAAGAGTTTGTTTTTGTTTATCCTTACTATATTGAGATTTCTTATCTAATTCTATATAGAATTTATACTCTAAGTCTTTCATTTCACTTTTCTTTGGCATCTTTATAACATCAAAGTTCCATAAACCTTCACCATCTTTTCCATTTGAATAAGTAAGTTCAGCATTAGGATACATTTTTATTATAAACTCTACAAGAATATTAACAATTTCTTCTACAAAGTCTTCAATATTATCAACTATATTAACTTCAATTATTTTTGCTCTTTCTACAGCCACTTCTGCACCACCAACAGTATTGGCAGCGGTACCTATGTTACCCATAAATTGATTAGAGTTTCCTGATATTTCTCTAATTTTTGCTTCAAAATCTTGCTTAATTGCAAGAATTTCATCTTGAATTCTAGGTGGAACAACTGGTTTAATAGCATTATCTAAATTACCATTAACTGAATATACTACACCTGGAGCACCATTTGACTTTGCAACAACCTTAGGGTCAACACCACTACCTTTTGCAACCATCATACTAGGAGCAGCATAGGCAATAGCAGTGTTAGTAATTGCACTTTCTATAGCATTTATAGACTTTTGTAATGAAATTAATTGGTCCATAAGTGAAATACCATAACAACTTTGAGCAGCTTTCTTCCATCTTAATTGTGCTATAGGGAAACGACTTAAATCTAAAGTGCTTTCTTTAACTATAATGTTATTTACTAATTTTGTCTTTTTAATTTTTCCACCATCTTTTTGATAGAAATTCCAAACTGTAAACACATTTTCTTGTTCTGTAGAATAGTCATTATCATAATATACTTCACCTCTTTGGTTAGGTGTGTAGTCTGGTGTTTGTAATTTAAGACTTTCCAATTTTGGATAAGTTTCTAATGCTTCCTTTTTACTTATTCTACCCATTACTATAATATAATTAGCATCTTTTAGACTTCTAGCAGTTGGGTCTATTAGAACTCTACCTGGTTCAATAATTTCAGCATTTAAAGCTCCAACTCTTTTTCTTTTAGTACCACCATAAACCTTTTTATCATCTAATGTAATATGACAATAGGCTTCACGAACTACAGCAGATGTCTCGACACAATTTCTTATAATTCTATCTATATCAAGTCTTTCCCACTCTCTTTTATATACTCTATCTATAGGTTCAATTATATCAACATCTTCTGGTGATAGTGGAATTAAATCACCTTCATAATCATTTACTAAAATAGATGCAATTCTGTTTTCTATAGCAACAGTTGCATAAGGTGTGTTCATATTAACTACCCAAGGTCTATCTGTCTTATACTTTTTAAGCAAATGTTGATTTCCTTGATAAAAAGCCATAAGTTCTGCATAAGCATCAAATCTTTCTGTATTAAAGTTATAAGCTTTTTCATACATCTCAGTATAAGGTCTTGATTTATCTAGCTCTTCTTGTAAAGAATATACCTCAACATCTTTTTCTTTTTTCTTCATTCTTATTCACCTTCTTTTTCATCTTTTTTATCTTTTTTAGATTTAATGTACTCTGCATCAGCCTCTGTACAACCATCTAAATATACTCCAGTACCAAACTCTCCATTTTCTAAATCAGCAACTCTTTGTTCAAGTTGTTGGACTTGTAAAATAAGTTCGTTTACTTTCTTTTCCATATCACTCATATTTACCTCCTTAATTCATATCATAATAACCTAAACCATAAACACCACCTTCACCATCATTTGGTTGTTCAGTGTTATTTAATTTAATTCTATCTAAGATACTCTGTGCTTTACTTTGTTCTGCTTTGTGCATATCAACTTCTCTAAGGTCATAAGGTAAAGCCATAACTAAATATCTCATAGCGTCCATCAAGTGGTTTTGTTTTTCTGTAGGTTCATCTTTACTTATACCATCTTTATCTTTTTTCCACAAATATTTTTGTGCTTCTTGATTTAAGTTTACACAGCTTGAGAATACTTTTAGTTTTCCTTGGTACATAAAATCTCTAACTCTTTCTATACCATCAAATATAGAGTTGTTTCCCTCCTCTAGCCATAGTCCTGATACATTATAGAAATAATCTCTATATGATACACCATCTCTATCATTTCTATTCCTTACTGATGGGTCAGCAATTATATTTTTATACATTCTACAACCCATAACCTTTTCTTTTATTCTTCTTGCGTGATAAGTAACAGGTTTTTCAGCTACATAGTATTCATCATACAAGTAGCATATTCCATTTTTACTATCTATTGCACCACAACATAAGCAAGTTTCATCAGTCCAACCTTTATCAAAACCAAATATTCTAAGCCAGTCATCTGGAACTGGGAATGGGTCAACTATACAGTCTTTCCAGTCTGGATACACAGCACCTTCTTTTACTTCTAAATAACAATAGATATATTTTCTTATCCACTTTTCACTCTTACCAACACATAAGTCTGGTATGAATGTTTTATGTAAATATTTATTATCTGGTGTTGCACTAAGAAAAGAATGATAAGATTTCTCAGGGTTCTTTACTTTTAGTTTATCATAAGAAGATGTATCAACACTTTTACTAGCAAAAATTCTATCAGACCTTAATAGGAACTCATCTCTTATCCAACCATCTTCTGGGTTGCTTTCTACTATTCCCATAAAGTTGTGTTCTATCTCTCTACCTTCTCTATCTTTTACAATAGCAGCAGCATTTCTCAAACGTGCAGTAAGCTGAATAAATATCTTATAATCTACACCACTTGCTTCTATTATCCAGAAAGCAGTAAGGTTTAAAGACCTCAATTTTTCTTCATCATTACTAGCATACACAATTATCTCGTGTCCATTTGTAAGTGTATATTTTGGAAGTGGTGTTTTAGTTTGTTTTGCAATAAACCAAGGTGGAATAAATTTTTCCAACTCTGGTAATACAGCTTCTTTAACTTGTTGTAATGACTGTGCAGTAATAAGTGTTCTACCATTTGGTACAGATAGAGCGTGTGCTGAAATCTCCATGGCATCCATTGTAGTTTTACTTAACCAGAACCAAATCCTCCAATGTTAAGTCTAAACTTTGCTTTGCTTTTGTGAAAAGCAACTTGGTGTGGGGCTGGTTTATAATCAATTAGTGTTGCAAGACAAGTGTCACAGCGTCCATAAAAAACACTATCGTGTACTTTTATTTTTCCACCACAAAGTGGGCATTTATATATTCTATACCCATCATCAGAGAATTCTAGGAATTTTAATTCATCTAGTTTTTGGTTCATTTACATCACCTCCTTTATAATGTGAAAATCTAAGTTTGCCACAAGTTTTACGCTTTCCAGTACAACAAGAACTTATATGTGTCACATTTAGTCCAAGTTGTTTACCTGCTTCTGTAACGCTTGGATAGACAATACTTGTGTCCAAACATATAACAGGTTTTATTACTGTTGGTGGTTTTCCTAAGTGGGCTTGCCTATTTTTCTCATTAGACAATTTCTTATGTTTTTTACCTTTTATCCAAGGTATTTGACCTTTATGAGATTTAGATAACTTTTTCTTTGTTTCTTCACTTATATCTTTATTTAAATTTCCACCACCTTCTATATTATAGCCAAAATCTCTACAATTTGTTTTCCACTCTTTAATTAATTCTTTTTCTTTTTGTTCTGCAATTTCTTTTGAAAGAGAAGTGTATAAAATTTTGTGCTCCACATTGTGCCAACCATACTTCTTTATAGACCTTGCCATTTTAGTACAGTTTCTGTACCCATTACCATTATCCCAACGATATTCTGGTTTTTGTTTTGTAATACCTACATATCTCTTACCATTTGGAAAAATATGGCAATAAACTGTATAATTATTCATCTAGTCCTCCTCATTCTAAGAAGTCATCTCTTTTCTCAGGCAAACGAATAAGCACTATATTAGAGTTGTTTACTGAAGGTCCACCTTCCTGCATAGCCTTTTTAATACTAACAGCACCTTTATCTCCTTCTGCAAGACTTTGGTCTGCCATCATATTAATTTTTTCATCTCTAAATGACTTAATATATTTTCTAACTACAGGGTAATTTAAAAAATCTTTCCAAGCATCAACACTAAAATATGGTATTTTTAAATTCATTTCTATTGAAGTTTTGTATATGTTATCTGATAAATCTTCTAAAAACATAGAAGCCATTGAAATCATACCCATTCTATATTCTGGGTCTTCTTTTAATTTTTCATCATTTTTTAACAAAGTTATTAACTTATTTTCATTTTCTTCTATATTTTTGTCATTTTTTGTACTCTTTCTCACATTTTTCACCACCTTACACCTAAATTTTAACACAAAACAACAAAAAATGGAATAGCAGGGGAGCTATTCCAAATGTTCTTGATGGCTTGTTGAGAACCAAAAACGAGTAGAGACTTATCAGTCTCAATATAATTATATAATAATTTAGACCAAAAGTAAAGACAAGGGCTATAATACCTGCAAATAGCCCTTGCCCCATAGAAAGGAGTGTGTTTGTGTAAAAAGATAGAACGCAAAGGAGGAGACGTCAAATGAAATGTATACAATAGACTGGAGACGCTTATTCTACCTATTACACTAATATTATTATAACCTAAAAAAGGTCTAATTACTAGACCTTTATACTACATTTCATTCAATTTTCTTATATATTTGTGAATTAAATCTAATTCTTCTTGAGTACTGGCTTCATTTTTTAACATCTTAACGAAGTCTACTACACTTACTAACATATTTTCTAAACACATCATACTGTCTTTATTCACAGAACTTATGCTTCTCTCAGAAGGTTCTTTATTTTCTGAATATGCTCTATAATTTGTGAACATTTCGTCTATTCTATCTTCTGGACGTCTTTGATATTCTCTATATCTCATAAATTCCTCCTTTGCGTTCCAATATTCTATATTTTCTACATCTTTATATACGTCAATTAGTTTATAAAGGTAATCTAAATTGTTTGAACTAACACCACTTTTAATAATTAAGTCCATTGGTTTTTCTACAGCTTCTCTTACTCTGTCTAACATATTAACATTCTCCATAGCAAACCCCCCC
>OIZI01000088.1_pt1 | contig 46405 bp, 38 predicted proteins | sample 1588441 | NCBI WGS metagenome assembly OIZI01 (sample SAMN03283284) | human gut metagenome | biome: human-associated habitat; material: feces | host: Homo sapiens | place: Peru | collected 2012 | reverse complement strand
TTCTCATGGGAGATAAGGTTGAGCCACGTCGTGAGTTTATAGAGACAAATGCCAAGTATGTAAAAAATCTCGATATATAGGATATTGATTATATAAATGTGAAAAATACAACAAATATCGAGAGAAAGGAAATCAAAAAATGGATGACGACAAGATTTTTGATAAGATAGATGAAGTTGGTCTGAAAAAGACAATGGAGCGTTCATACATAGATTATGCCATGAGCGTTATCGCTGCCAGAGCTCTTCCAGATGTAAGAGATGGACTCAAGCCTGTTCAGCGTAGAATACTTCATTCTATGATAGAACTTAACAATGGACCTGATAAGCCACACCGTAAATGTGCCCGTATCGTCGGTGATACCATGGGTAAATATCACCCGCACGGTGACAGCTCTATTTACGGAGCACTCGTAAATATGGCACAGGACTGGTCTACCCGTTATCCGCTTGTAGACGGTCATGGAAACTTTGGTTCTGTCGATGGTGACGGTGCCGCTGCGATGCGATACACTGAGGCTCGTTTGAGTAAAATTTCCATGGAGATGCTCGCGGACATCAATAAAGATACCGTTGATTTTGCACCGAACTTTGATGAGACAGAAAAAGAGCCTGAGGTTCTTCCTGTAAGAGTGCCTAATCTGCTTGTAAACGGTGCAGATGGTATTGCGGTTGGTATGACAACGAATATTCCACCACACAATCTTTCGGAGGTTGTTGATGCAGTATGTGCATATATGGATAATGAGGATATAACAACTAAGGAACTGCTTGAATATATGCCAGGCCCGGATTTCCCGACAGGTGGAATAGTTATTAATAAGTCTGAGCTTGAGAACATATATGAGTGTGGAATGGGCAAGATAAAGATACGTGGTAAGGTTGATTTCGAGCCAGCGGCTAAGAAGGGTGACAAGGATAAGCTTGTCATAAGCCAGATTCCATATACAATGATAGGTGCTAATATCGGTAAATTCATATCAGATGTAGTAGACCTTGTAGAATCCAAGAAGACTACAGATATAACAGATGTGTCTAACGAATCATCTAAAGAGGGAATAAGAATTGTCCTTGAATTAAAGAAGAATACAGATGTTGAGAATCTTAAAAATCTTCTGTTCAAGAAGACTAAGCTTGAAGATACATTTGGTGTTAACATGCTTGCAATTGTCAATGGAAGACCAGAGACATTAGGACTTAAGGCTATTATTAAGCATCATATTGATTTCCAGTTCGAGCTTGCAACAAGAAAGTATACAACACTGCTTAACAAGGAGCTTGCCAATAAGGAGATTAAGGAAGGTCTTATAAGAGCATGTGATATAATTGACCTTATTATAGAGATATTAAGAGGAAGTTCTAATCTTAAGATGGCAAAAGAGTGCCTTATCAATGGTGTGACAGATGAGATTAAGTTTAAGAGCGAGGCTTCTAAGAAGGCTGCATCAAAGCTTGATTTTACTGAAAGACAGGCATCTGCCATATTAGAGATGAGACTCTATAAGCTTATAGGTCTTGAGATTCTTGCACTCCAGAAAGAATATGATGAGTGCTTAAAGAAAATCGCAGAGTATGAGAAGCTTCTTGGAAGCAGAAATGCTATGGCAAATGTTATCAAGGCTGACCTTCTAAAGATTAAGAAGGAATACAGCGTGCCAAGAAGAACAGCTATAGAGGATGCAGAGGCGGCAGTTTTCGTAGAGAAAGAGATTCCGGTTCAGGAAGTTATGTTTATCATGGACAGATTCGGCTATGCCAAGACTATCGATATGGCGGCATACGAGCGTAATAAAGAGGCTGTCCACAGTGAATACAAATATGTATTCTCATGCATGAATGATGGCAAGATATGTATATTCACAGATAATGGACTTCTTCACCAGATTAAGATTAAGGATATACCTTTCAGCACACGTTTCAGGGATAAAGGTGTTCCTATAGATAATCTTGGTAATTATGACAGCAGTGGAGAGTATATTGTATACATGTGTCCATTTGAGCGGATAAAAGGTCAGAAGCTGTTGTTCACAACAAGACAGGGAATGATGAAGATAGTTGAAGCTGATGAGTTTGATGTTGCCAAGAAGACTGTTGCAGCGACTAAGCTTGCAGATGACGATAAGGTTATAAGTATCGTGGAGACAGATGTGAGGGTTGAAGCATACTCTAAGTTTAACTATGATGGAAGTGTTGTTGAAGTTGAGGAAGTAATCAGCGATAAAAATGTTATATTACAGACGAATACAGGTGTATTCTTAAAGTTCCCACTTACAGATGTTCCTATGAAGAAGAAATCCGCAGTAGGTGTTCGCGGAATCAAATTATCAAAGGATGATTACGTGGAAGATGTGTTCCTGCTTGGACAGAATGATGAATTCTCTATGGAATATAAGGGCAGGATGATTGATTTTGGCAGGATGAAGCTAGCCCACAGAGATACCAAGGGAACTAAGGTAAGAGTATAATTAGAAGTAAGGTGATATACGATGGATAAGGAAAAGCAGAAAAAGATATTCCAGACATCTGAGACATTCCTGTTAAGTGCAATTCTTGCTTTGTCTGGTGGATTTCAGGATGCATACACTTATAATGTGCGTGACAAAGTATTTGCCAATGCGCAGACGGGTAATGTGGTTCTTATGAGCCAGCATTTTATGATGGGAGACTGGTTTAAGGGATTGCAGTATCTTCTGCCAGTTGTATCATTTGCATTAGGTGTGCTTGTAGCAGAGCAGATTGGCAATAAGTACAAGAAGAGTGTAAGAATCCATTGGAGACAGATTATAGTTGTGATGGAGATTCTTATACTTCTTGCAGTTGGATTCATACCGTCAAGATATAACATGCTGGCTAACATGCTTGTATCATTCTCATGTTCAATGCAGGTGCAGACTTTCCGTAAGGTAAGAGGATATGCATATGCAAGTACTATGTGTATAGGTAATTTAAGAAGCGGTACAGACAGCATATCTAAGTATATAAGAAGCAGGAATCCAGAAGACCTGTTCAAGGCACTGCATTATTATGGAATTATCTTTATATTTGCAATTGGCGCAGGAATAGGCGGCGTGTTGTCTAACTATGTAGGCCTTAGGGCAATATGGATATCAGCAGGATTACTTATGATTGTCTGCCTTATGATGATTAAGGAGCATAGATGAAAAATTGCAGGTGAAGCTTTAATATTGCTTCACCTGCAATTTTGATTTATCTATCAATCCTCATTCATATACTCATCGCATAACTTGATTACATGTTCCATGACATCCGGGCCAGGAGCACCGAGAGTAAGACGCTTCTCAACACAAGTCTTTAAGCTGATTGCATCATATACATCATTCTCAAAGACAGGGCATACAGCCTTGTACTCTTCGAGAGGAAGCTCATCAAGAGAGATTCCCTTGTCAATACATGTAAGGACAAGCTGTCCGATATATCCATGCGCATCCCTGAATGGTACACCCTTCTTAACAAGATAATCAGCGGCATCAGTGGCATTAGTAAAGCCCTTCTTAGCTGAATCCTCCATTCTTGCTGGATTGAACTTCATAGTATCAATCATGCCCTTGAAGAGACTTACACAGCCTTTAACTGTATCAATCGCATCAAATGTAAGCTCTTTATCTTCCTGCATATCCTTGTTGTATGCAAGAGGAATTCCCTTCATAGTTGTAAGAATACTCATAAGAGCACCATATACACGTCCAGTCTTGCCTCGTACAAGCTCTGCAATATCAGGGTTCTTCTTCTGAGGCATGATACTTGAACCAGTGCTGTATGCATCATCTAATTCAATGAACTTGTATTCATTAGAATTCCAGATACAGATTTCCTCAGAAAATCTGCTGAGGTGCATCATAATAGTAGAGAGTGCACTTAAGAATTCAATAACATAGTCTCTGTCAGATACAGAATCCATACTGTTGAGTGTTGGACCATCAAACTCGAGAAGTCTTGCTGTCATCTGTCGGTCAAGTGGGTAAGTAGTACCGGCAAGTGCTCCGGCACCAAGAGGGCAGTAGTTCATTCTCTTGTAGATATCATCAAGTCTGCTTCTGTCCCTTTTAAACATCTCAAAATAAGCTCCGAAATGATGGGCTACAGTTACTGGCTGTGCCTTCTGGAGATGTGTGAAGCCTGGCATATAAGTGTTAGTGTTCTCCTTCATGATACGGAGTATAACAGCCATAAGCTCTTTTACCTCATGATTGACATTGCGAACTTCGTCTCTTGTGTACAGACGCATATCAAGTGCAACCTGGTCATTACGGCTTCTTCCAGTGTGAAGCTTCTTGCCGGCATCGCCGATTCTTTCAATAAGAGTAGCTTCCATAAATGTATGGATATCCTCGTACTCATCACTTATAGTAAGAGTTCCATTCTCAATATCTGCAAGAATACCCTCTAAACCTTCTATAATCTGTCTGCTTTCCTCAGAAGAGATAATGCCGGTAGCACCGAGCATCTTAGCGTGTGCAATGCTGCCACGTACATCCTGTCTGTAGAACTTCTGGTCAAAAGAGATAGATGCGTTAAAGTTGTTAACAAGTTTGTCTGTCTCTTTAGTGAAACGTCCGCCCCATAATTTCATATTGATTCCTCCATGTAGTTAATAAAATATAGTTGTAATTATTCATTATCGTCATCAGATTCAGGTTCATCCAATTCGATATTATCAAAATCATCCATATCGTTTAGCTCTGTAAGCGTTACGATTTTCTTAGGAGTTCTTTTGCATATTACATCATCATTGTTAAGTATATCAATAACAACAGGTGGAAGCTTGCTGCTATTGATAATCGCTGTGTATCTGTACTTTTTAAGTAAGCCGGCAGCAATTAATATAATAATGCAAAGTATAGTAGTAATGCAACCTTTAATGTAATTAACAGGAACATATTTTAATCTTACAGTATGTTCTCCTGCGGTAAGGTCAGTTGCAAGAAGTGCACCGAATGCTTCATAAGTCTGGCATTTTTTACCATCAATATATACAGACCAGCCCTTGTCATATGGTATTGAGAAGAGGAAGGTTCCGTCAGATGATGCGCTTATATTGCCAGTAAACTTAGTGGTAGAAAAGCTTTCAACATTAAATGCACTTGAGTTAAGCTTTGCATACATTGCCATATATTTATCTTCATTTAAGATATAGACCTTGTATGAAGAAGCTGGATCAGCACCCATGCTTATCTGGTCATTAGTTGTCACATAACCTGCATCGATAATTCTGTTATCGTTCTTTAAGCTGCTGTATGTGTAAGTCTTTCCGTTGATTGTCACAGATAAAAAGTCTGTAGTGTTCTCTGGCTTGTATATATACATGTGGCCATTGCGTGTTGGTGTGAATTCAGCCTCAGTTGTCGAGCTGTAATTATACATAAGCTCGAATACATTGCTTATACCTGTAAGCGATTCAATAAGGTTGTTCTGGTTCTCGATTCCGTTGTACACAGAGGATGGAGATTCCTTTTCATTGAGCGTATGGTCGATAGCATATCCGATAGGAAGAGTGTAATTGTTCCTGTATACATACTGTCCATCATTAGCTGTGACGAATGAGAATAAATCATCTGTGGCAAGAGTTGTGTTGCTTATAAGGTACTTCACTGAGAACAGGCAGTTAGTTACCATTGTTGAACCATTGTAGCCATATGCATTAGTTGAGGCTTCAAACCCAAGGTTAGTAAACAGTGTCGACATTCCCTCGTTACATGTTGAAGAGAAGGTTGATATTGTCTTGTAATTATGCCAGGCACCATCATTTTTGGAGCGTGAGCCGAATACCTTGTCCATACGGTAGAATGATGAATCCTCGCTTGCAACGGTGTCCATGACTTCATTCATTGCATCATAGTCAGCAAGATAAGCTGACCTGCTTGTTGTTCCAAGTCCTGTAGCATTGAGGTTAAGGGCACTCTCTACAACGACAAGTGTGAGTGCGATAACAAATGCATAAGGAAAACGGCATTTGCTTCGTCTTGTGATATAAAGCAAAGCTGCATAGAGGATGATAAACAATCCACTTATATAGAATGTCTTGAATGTATAAGTATCTGAATCTTTGAATAATTCGGACGCAATAAATATGAATATCAATGCAGCCCATACAGCACCACCGAAGGCTTTGTCTGATATCTTTTTAAGATGGTAGAAAGCCTCGTATGACATGGCAAGGATAAAGAATATATATATGAATGCCTGTCTTGCTGGCAGAGAGTTCGGAAAATGGAAACCATGCCAGATATAATTGAATACATTCATGTTGTATGATAACAGGAATATAAGAAGTATGGCACATTTGCCGACTCTCTCAGAAAGCTTTACTTCTTTATCCATAATGTAGAGCGGAATAAGGATAAATACGCCGACTCCACAGAATATATTAGGGTAGTGTTCAAGACCAAGATGTACAGGAACGTACATAAGCTGTCTTGTGAGCATCTCCACAACTGAAAAGTAAGCTGTCCAGCTCTGTGGAAATGTTGTGCTGCTGGATGCTGAAAGTGAGAATGTGTATATCTCAGGAAGCAGGAAACATGCGGCAAGTCCACCGGCAAGCAGTGAATAAAATCCCCATCTTACAATCTTTTTGAGGTAGAGAACAGGGTTTGAAAGTTTGTCTGTAGTAAGCATAAGAACTATGAAATAGATTACTATAGCTATGCAGACCATTATTGATATATAGTAGTTGGTAAATATACATAAGCCTAATGATATGCAGTAGAGAAATCCTTTGTTCTTCTTTACGAGATTCTCAAGTCCAAGCATGATAAGTGGAAGAAGCACGATACAGTCAAGCCACATAATATTCCAGCTATAAGCACAAGCATATCCAGATACTGCGTAGAATATTGAGAATATTGCTACAGTACATTTCTTTGTATTGAAATGCTTAGTGATGTAGTAAGAAAATGTAACACTTGCAAGCGAGAGCTTTATTATAATCAGTGAATTCATTATCTCAATCATGTATTTCTGTGGGAATAATGCTATAATCCAGTTGACCGGACTGGCAAGATAATATGCCATCAGCGATATGAAGTTAGTTCCCATACCGATATCCCATGAGTATGTGAGTGTCTCACCAGAGCGGAGCTTGTTCCACAGTTCAGAGTAGAAAGGCGCATACTGGTGGTACATATCTGACCTGAGATAACACTCGTTACCGAATGGGAATATATCTTTCATGTAGTAGACTGCTACGAATACGATAAGCGGCAAAAAAAATGCGATGAAGTAGGTAATATTACCACTTGGGATAATTCCTGGCTCATCGTCTAGCAGTTGAAATCTTTTACGACGTGTATTGAGTGATTTCAAAATAAACCTCCATAAAATCAATAATAAACTGCCATGTAAGCAGTCAAAAAATATTATACTATATTTATTGATTATTTGCACTTGTAATCTAAAAATTATTTATGTAAAATATAGAGGTACGCTATGTTTTTCTGAAATTCATATAATGATTAGATGCTTTGTTATTGTGAATGGAGGAATATCATGAAAAATAATATAATTCATAGAGTAATCAGCAATAAGAATAATTACAGATACATCGCTGCATGTGTATTTATTGTTGCCGCTGGTATTGTTTACAGCCTGTCAAGGCTTATGAGCAACAGCGGTAATCCAGAATATGAATACAGCATATCTACCAAGCCGTCTGCCACGCAGACAACAGAGCTTTCACAAGAACCCACTACACAAGATAAGAATATATATGCTTACATATGTGGAGCTGTTGCTAATCCCGGAGTTTACAGAGTGCCAGAGGGAACGAGGATATATGAGGTAGTTGAGCTCGCAGGTGGTTATGTGGAAGGGGCTGATATAAGTGCTGTCAATCTTGCTGATAAGATAGCAGATGGACAGAAGGTGTATATTCCAGCCGAGGGAGAGGAACCTGCGGTGAATGTTGATACGGCTTCATCAGGTATGGCATCTAAGATTAACATTAATACCGCATCGGAGAGCGAGCTTACAACTCTTCCTGGTATAGGTGAATCAAGGGCTAAGGATATTGTTAATTACAGAACGAAGAATGGATTTTTTAATTCGATAGAAGATGTTAAGAATGTTACCGGAATTAAAGAAGCTGCATTTGAGAAGATAAGAGATTATATAAGAGTGTAGATTATTAAGAGTAAGTTTTATGGGGGCTTGTGCGTTATGGCTAATAAGGTTTTAGTTGTAGATGATGAAAAACTGATTGTTAAGGGACTGAAATTCAGTCTTGAGCAGGACGGAATGGAAGTTGATGCGGCTTACGATGGACAGGAAGCTGTTGATAAGATAAGAGATAATGATTATGATATGGTTCTTCTGGACATAATGCTTCCAGTTATAGATGGTATGCAGGTATGCCAGCAGGTAAGAGAATTCTCGCAGGTTCCCATAATAATGCTTACTGCCAAGGGCGATGATATGGATAAGATTCTTGGATTAGAGTATGGCGCAGATGACTATATTACCAAGCCATTTAATATACTTGAGGTTAAAGCCAGAATTAAAGCGATTCTCCGCCGTAATTCCAAGAAGGAGATGCCTAAGAGCAATTCATCTGTTATCGTTGCTGGTGATATGAGAGTTGATTGTGACGGAAGAAGAGTATATGTATCTGGCAAGGAGATTAATCTTACAGCCAAGGAATTCGATATTATAGAGCTCCTTATAAAGAATCCGGGAAAGGTATACGGAAGAGATGCCCTTCTTAAGATTGTATGGGGCGAGGATTATCCGGGTGATGCAAGAACAGTTGATGTCCATGTCAGAAGATTAAGAGAGAAGATAGAAGAGAATCCAAGTGAGCCAAAGTATGTTCATACACGCTGGGGAGTAGGTTATTACTATAATGTCTAATATAAAGAAGTTTTTTAAAGATATATTACATGTGGCTGCAAGTTCAAGGGTGAGACTGTATATAATCACTCTTGTGCTGGTATGCGCAGCACTTACAGTTCTTCAGCTTGTCTCAAGGGAATTCTATGCATCGAATATCCTTGAGAAGGAAAGGGCAGAGCTTCAGAATAAGTCAGCCATGATTTCTGGTGAATTCTCGGCGTATTCATCTTTGAAGAATGCTGAGATTGGCGGCACATACAACAATCTTAAAAAGTATTCTGCGATGGAGTATGTAAGATTCAGGGTAATTGATGAAAGATATGTAATCATGTACGATTCTTACTCATCAGAGTATGGCAGGAATATTATCAATTCAGGAGTAATGAATGCTTTTTTATCTGGTAAGAGCACGTCACTTTATTACAGAAAGACAGGCACTATTGAGGCGATTGTTCCTATCTACAATGACGAGGGCAGTATAATCGGTGCGCTTGTTGCGGATTCTAATATAAGCAGGGTAATGACATTTGAAAGTGATGTGCAGGATCAGGTGTTCTTATCTATTGTCACGATTGTAGTGGTTATGGCTATTGTTCTTGCCCTTATATACATTTTCATGTTCAGACCATTCAGAAGGACAATGGACACTATAGAGAGCATCGCTAACGGCTACACAACCAAGCGTGTGTCAGGCAGAGGCTCATCAGAGATTCGTGAGTTTGCTGATAATTTTAATATGATTATGGACAAGTCGAACAGCCTTGATGAGAGCCGTCAGGAGTTTGTATCGAATGTGTCGCATGAGTTAAAGACACCTATTACATCAATCAAGGTGCTTGCCGATTCTCTCAATATGCAGCCGGATGCACCTGTTGAGTTATACAGGGAATTCATGCAGGATATAACTAAAGAGATAGACCGTGAGAGCAAGATAATCGAAGACCTTTTATCTATTGTAAGAATGGATAAATCAGCCGGAGGGCTTAATATATCGTCAGTCAATATCAATGAGCTTATTGAGATGGTACTTAAAAGGCTTACTCCGCTTGCAGAGAAAAAGAATGTTGAGATACTTTTTGAGAGCTTCAGACCTGTAGTAGCAGAGGTTGATGAGGTTAAGATTACACAGGTTGTATCTAATCTTGTTGAAAATGCTATCAAGTACAATATCAATGATGGATGGGTTCATGTATCACTAAATGCAGATTACCAGTATCTTTATATAAGAATTGAGGATTCAGGAATTGGTATTCCTAAGCAGAGCCAGGACATGGTATTTGACAGATTTTACAGGGTTGATAAGGCAAGGTCGCGTGAGACAGGAGGAACTGGTCTTGGACTTGCGATTGTCCAGCAGATTGTTGTGCTTCATCATGGAACTATCAAGTTGTACAGTGAAGAGGGCAACGGAACTACATTTACTGTAAGAATACCACTCAATTATGTCGGTTAGAATGGAGATAGATTTGGCAGTTAAGAATTATATCAAGACAATTAAATATATTGTGCTGTGTGTATGCATTATGGCATCTATAGGTGTTCTTGCAGGCTGTGGCAAGGAAAAGGGAACATCATACAGTGTGTTTTATAAGAATGCATCAGGCAATAAGCTTATAACAAGTGAGTATGTGACACAGACACAGGATAAGGAAGAGCTCATCCACGAGCTGTTTGAACAGATGGGGAAGAGCATCAAGAAGGATGACTGCGTATCTTTAAAACCAGATATTGTCAATATGAAAAAGACAGAGATTGTGAAGAATGTTGTCTATGTGTATTTCAATAAGGAATATGATACGATGAATACGGCAGATGAACTGCTTTTCAGGGCTGGTGTGGTTAAGCTTTTTACGCAGATTGACGGCATAGAATACGTGAGATTCTATGTTGACGGCTCTCCTGCATCTTACAAGGATGGTTCACATATAGGACTTATGTCACCATCTGATTTCGTTGATGATTCGGATGAGAATCTTGAGAATGTAGAGTGGAAGACTGTTACACTCTATTATGCTAATAAGCTTGGAACACAGTTAGTTACTAAGAACGAAAGCATAGCTGTAGGCAAGAGTACATCGCTTGAGAAGATTCTTGTTGAGAATCTGATTAAGGGGCCGTCTGACTCTAATATGTCAGCAACACTTCCATCAGACTTGAAGGTTCTTAGTATCTCTGTAAGTGATAATGTATGTTATGTTAACTTAAGCTCTGTATTCATCACAGAGATGGTTAACGTGTCTAATGAGATACCTATATATTCAATAGTCAATACGCTGTGTGCGCAGGGCAATATTGATTCAGTCAAGATTATGATTAATGGTGATTCTACGAAGAGTTATCGTGAGACAATAAGCCTTGAGAATACATTTACATTTAACAGCAATATTATTGAGCAGGGTAACTGATAAGAGGGAGGTGGAGGTATTAAAAGACCTCTTTGCCTTGCAGCACTGATAATAATAGCTGTTGATATATTATTTGTGCTGTCGGGCTTATTTGAAAGGAATGTATATAAGCCGGGTGACTATGTATGCATTCAGGGTAAGATTACCAATTCTAAAATTACAGATTATGGAGTGGGTTACTATCTTCATAATGGGTTTTATGTAACAGCCTCAGAAGTTAATAGTGAGGTGTCTTTAGGTGATACAGTTATGGTAAAGGGGAAGATTAAAGAGCTAAAAGCCCCAGCCAATGATGGTCAGTTCAACCAGAAACTGTATTATCAGTCTATAGGAATTTTCTATAAGGTATCTGCTAATGATATATCGTTAGTGACATCTTCGGGTAAGTATTCCAGAATAGTTAATTATGTTAACAGGCGCATGAAAGAAAGCTTTGACAGTATTGCCGAAGATACAGACAGCGGCGTGCTTAAAGCGGTGGTTCTCGGTGATAAAACAGACATGGATAAGGATTATTATTCACTGTACCAGAGAAATGGAATAGCACATCTTCTTGCGATAAGCGGGCTTCATGTATCATTTGTAGGAATGGCTCTGTACAGGCTGATGCGGAAGGCAGGAGTTACATGTATAATGGCATTTGGAATATCATGTGTTTTTCTCGCTTTCTATGGAATGTTAACTGGCAATGGAGTGTCGGCGAGGCGTGCCGTTATAATGTGTGTGGTGAGCATGGGTGCAGAGGTGGCAGGAAGAATGTATGATACTTTGTCGGCACTGTCACTTGCGGCAGTGATACTGGTTACAGATAATCCGTATGCTGTGTTTAACAGTGGATTTCTGTTGTCATTTCTTGCAATTCTTGGAATATGTATTATGATTCCTCCGGTAACAGGCATGTTAAAGCCACGGCTTGATAAATGGTGTGATAATGTGTATTTTGATACACCTCCTGCCATTAAGTTATCGAGAAAGGCAGTACGGTGGCTTGTCATGGCACTTGCACAGAGTGCCGGAATCAGTCTTTTTACACTTCCTGTTATTCTTTATAGTTTCTATGAAATTCCTGTTCTTGGTGTACTTCTCAATGTGGTTGTTATTCCTCTTATGTCGGTTGTGCTTTTCACAGGCATAGCGGGCGGAGTTATAGCTTTGTTTAATCGTCAGGCTGCGGTTTTTATAATCGGAAGTGCCCATTACATATTAAAATTTTATCAGAGCTTATGCAGCCTTACAGACAGTCTTCCATTCAACAGATGGGGTGTGGGACAGCCGCAGCTATGGCAGATTATATTGTATTATATTGTGCTTGTTGCTGGAATCTATGTGATAAAAGGTCTTAAAGGAAAAAGGTTTACAGGTACATGCATCTGGCTTTGCTTTCTTGTGTGCGTGATAGGATATAAGCAGAATCATGAATTTCAGGCGCATATGATTGATGTAGGACAGGGAGATGGAATCTATATAAGTGCAGAAGGAGTAAATATGTTATATGATGGCGGCAGTACGGATGTAAGTGAGGTAGGACGCTACAGGATATATCCATTCCTTAAAAGCCACGGAATCACAAAGCTTGACTATATATTTGTAAGCCACACAGATAAAGATCATATAAGTGGAATACTCGAACTTATTGAGATGGGGCGATCATCACTTAAAATTAATACACTTGTCATGCCTTTGTCTGAAAGCATTGATGAAGATGATAACTATAAAATGCTGTGTGAGAGTGCCAGAGATAATGGCATAAGGGTTGTGTATGCAGATGCCGGGGATTTTAATATATCTAAGGAGAATCTATACATAAGCTGTGTAAGTCCTGATAAAAATGGAAAATACAGCGATATTAATTCTGCATCGGCTGTCTATAGAGTTGAATATAAGAATTTCAGCATGCTTATGACAGGAGATATGACACAGGAGAGCGAGAAGCAGATGGCAGACAGTGATGTAAGGCATGTCAACTGCCTGAAAGTGGCGCACCACGGCTCGAAAACGTCAAGTGGAAGTGAATTTATAGAAAAATTAAATCCAGATATAGCATTAATATCATGCGGTAGGGACAACAAATTCGGGCATCCTGCCAGTAAGACAATCGAAACTCTTGAAAGCAGCGGCTGTGACATATACGAGACAGATATCAGCGGACAGATAAGCATATACTATGATAAAAATAGATATGTCTTAAAGACAAAATATAAATGATGTGTTAGAATATAGCCATTGATGTAAATTGTTATAATAAATGATGAGGTGTGTCCATGAAACAGATTAGTGCAGATATTAAGAATAATGAATATAAACCAGTATATCTGATATATGGTGATGAGCCTTATCTTAAAAAGCAGTACGAGGACAGGCTTGTAAAGGCGGTTGCTGGCGATGACACCATGAACTATTCATTTTTTGATAAGGATAATGTGTCAGTGAAAGAGATTATATCTATCGGCGATACAATGCCTTTTTTTGCGGAGAAGAGACTTATAGTTGTGGAGAACAGCGGTTTCTTTAAAAGCTCGAATGATGAGCTGGCAGAGTATATTAAGAATATTCCTGATTATCTTATAATTGTGTTCGTGGAAGAGCAGATTGATAAGAGAAATAAGGTCTATAAGGCAGTCAATGATAAGGGATATGTGTCAGAGATGAATGCACAGCCTGTATCAGTGCTTACCAAGTGGATTGCATCATTATTCAAGGAGGAAAATAAGTCAGTCACAGGTGATGCGGCAGCGTGCCTTCTTGATAAGACAGGAGCTTCCATGAATCTTATAAAACAGGAGATAGAAAAGCTTGTATCTTACTGCTATGATAAACCAGTTATTGAAAAGAGTGATGTTGAGGAAGTCTGCTCGACACAGACGGTCAGCAAGATATTTGACATGATATCGGCTATTGGCAGTAAGAATGAACAGCTTGCACTGACTCTGTACTATGACCTTCTGACATTAAAGGAAAAGCCTATGAGCATACTTTTTCTTATAGTCAGACAGTTCAATGGAATACTACAGGTGTCAGAGGGAATATCGTCAGGTAAGAGTAATGCCCAGATGGCAAAAGAGATGGGAACACCGCCGTTTGTTGTTGGAAAGTATGCAGCTATGGCGAAGAATTTCAGCAAAGCGTATCTTTGTAATGCATTAAGTGACTGTGCAGAGGCAGAGGAAGATGTAAAGTCAGGAAAGCTTATCGACAGAATGGCAGTAGAGATGATAATAATTAAATACAGCAGATAATAAAAAGACCAGAATGTGAGTGGGTGTGCACATTCTGGTCTTATATTTAATCTATCTTTAAATAAATTATAAAGAGTTAACAGCCTTTGTAATACGAGATACCTTTCTTGCAGCTGTGTTCTTGTGGAAAATTCCCTTAGAAGCAGCCTTAGAAATCTCTGCGATTGCAACTGGTAAAGCAGCCTCTGCAGCAGCCTTATCCTTAGCCTCAACAGCAGCGTCAACCTTCTTTACAAAAGTCTTAACTCTAGACTTAATAGCCTTATTTCTATCAGCTCTTAACTGACTTGTAACAACTCTCTTCTTAGCAGATTTAATATTAGCCAAACCTGTCACCTCCAAAATATTTATAATTATTATAATTTCTGTTTCTCATTAAAGCCGGACACGGACGATCTAATGTAAACATACTTCGTTATTCTATAATACATATCCAACTCTGTCAACAAAATTTTACCAATATTATCACAAAAGTTTAATAAATTTGATTAGAAATACAAAAAATGTCAATTATACATTATATAGTGTTTGGAAACCGCTATAGATTAATCTGAACCACAATATAAATAATAAGGAGATTTCCATGGATAATAACTTTTTCTCTTCACAGTCAAGGACTGATCTTGCTGTTGAGTTAAATGAAACAGTTGATAAAGAGGACACAGCCTACAGCGGTGTCAAGGTAAGAGAACATACCGATGGAATAACTGGTATTAAGATAACAGAATTAACGATAACAAGCAAGGAGGGAGAGAAGCTTTTTAATAAGGAACAGGGAACATATATAACGATAGAGGCTTCTGAGTGCAGCATGGGTGACAGCGATTATGATGCGAGCCTTATAGGTATTGTCACTGAGCGTTTAAGGGATGTAGTAGAACCATTTATTGTTAATAACAGAAGTATTCTGGTGATTGGGCTTGGCAACAGGGACATAACAGCAGATTCGCTTGGCCCACAGGTTGTTGAGGGACTTCATGTCAACAGGCATATAGTGACGTGTAATTCAAATGATTGCAGACTATCATCACTTGTGCCCGGTGTAATGGCACAGACTGGCATGGAGACATCCCAGATAGTAAAGGGAATTGTCGCTACATCCAAGCCGGGAGTGGTGATAGTTATAGATGCGCTTGCAGCAAGGAATGTTGAACATCTTAACAAGACATTCCAGATATCTGACAGAGGAATTAATCCGGGTTCAGGTGTTGGCAATCACCGTTCAGGAATCACAGATAAGACAATAGGTGTTCCAGTTGTAGCTGTCGGTGTCCCTACTGTTATAGAGATGAATAACATGTTCGTCACACCGAAAGATGTGGATATAGTTGTGAAATCTAATGCACAGATTCTTTCAGAGGCTATTAATGATATGGTGTACTCATATGAAACATATTAATAATTGTGGACACATATAATGATGTAAGTGCAGGTTACAATTAATTATATGTGTTAAAGGTCTTTGAATGAGAAGGTTAAGAAGGTTAAGGAATAGAAAATATTTAAGGGTAAAGAAAATGTTGCTGGCTATAGCTTGTGTATGTATTGTCCTGGCAGTTGTTGTAAGCACTGTGGGAACATTTCTGTTGAATGCAATGTGGTCTGCGATAGGCAGTATGGTCTGGAATATAAGCCTGCCTGTCGCAGCGAGCTATAGTGATGCAGAACATTTAAAGGATGAGGGAATTGCCAGACAGATAATGGACGAGATGTATCCTGCTGGTCTGGTTTATCAGATGAGCTATAACAACACTTTAGGCTGCGAGACTAACTATTCTATCAATGTATCTGGCAATAATATAGAAGTTGTTAATAGTGAGACGTCGGCAGCGCAGGTGGATAATGCCGGTGGCAGTCTGCAGGAAAACCAGTCCCAGAATGAAGCCGCAGGCAATGTTATATCAAGAAATGTCATAACAGGCAGTACATATCAGGCAGAGCAGTTATATAACTATGCATTTACGAAAAGATTCTATACGGTGACAAGTATAACAAGCCTTACATCTGACATTTTAAGACCACAGGAGTTTCTAGGCAAAGATATGACTGTCTCGCATGGCAGTGAGACACCACAGATTCTTATATTCCATACTCATTCACAGGAGGGGTTTACCGATTCGGTTGAAGGGGATGACAGCACAACAATATTAGGTGTCGGGGATTATCTTACGAAGCTTCTCACAGAACAGTACGGCTATAATGTCATACATGACAGGAGTATCTATGATTATGTTGACGGCAAGTTAGACAGGAGCAAGGCGTATACATATTCTGAGAATGGAATTGCAGCGATATTAAAGGATAATCCGTCAATAGATGTGGTTATTGACCTTCACAGGGATGGAGTAGCACAGGACACAAGGCTTGTAACACAGGTTGATGGTAAACAGATGGCCAAGGTTATGTTCTTTAATGGAATAAGCTACAGCAATGCGGTCGGCAATATTGGATATCTTAACAATCCATACAGGGATGACAATCTTGCGATGAGCCTTCAGATGCATCTTCTTGGAGAGGCGTATTATCCGGGGTATCTTAGAAATATATATGTCAATGCGTACAGATATTGTCTGCATGAGCGTGGAAAATCAATGCTTATAGAAGCGGGTGCGCAGACAAATACATTTGATGAGGTGAAAAATGCGATGGAACCGCTGGCAGATCTGCTTGATAAGCTTCTCAGGGGCGAAAAAGCATATTAAACCGGGGGAAATAAAATATATAAATTAATTGACAAATCTAAAATATAATACTATACTTATAAAAGACTAATACTTATTGTGGTAATAAATATTAGCCTTTTATCTATTTGTATGTGAATACAAGTCTGTCTCGATTGTTACCCCCATAATGATGATTTTAATTTAATAATGATAAGGAGATTTAATGAAATATAAAGAATTTTTGACATGCATTGAAAATAAAGTAAAGGAAAGCACTGAGGATGGGTGCAAGGTAGCGATAAATCATGTGATAAAGAATAATGGGTGTGAGCTTGACGGGCTTGTGATTATGCATGAGGGGCAGTTTATAGCTCCGACAATATATATCAATGATTATTATCACCAGTATCTTTCAGGAAAAGATATTGATGATGTTGTGAGTGATATTATGACAAGGTATAATGAAGGCCTTGACAATATGTGTTTTGATGAGGATGATATAGGCGATTTTTCCAAGTATGAGAGTATAAGGGATAAGGTTGTATACAGGCTTGTCAATTATGAGAAGAATAAAAAGCTTCTTGAAGATGTACCTCATATCAAGATTATGGATCTGGCTGTCATATATTATTGTTATTATGGGACTAAGAATGGAACAAGCGGTTATGCCCTGATTAAGAACAGTAATATAGCAATGTGGGGAATCAATAATGAGACACTCCATAAGGATGCCGTTAATAATACACCGGTTCTTCTTGAAAGTGTCATACTTGGCATGGGAGAAGTGTTAAGAAAGATGATGGAAGGAATGATGACTTATGAGGAGTGTAAGGATGATGCAAGACAGATTAAAGAATTCCTTGAGGATTACGATGCAATGTATGAGGATGAGATGTATGTGCTGACTAATAAAACGATGCTTAATGGGGCATCAACTATGATGTATTATGGTGTCCTTGACAGCATTGCAGATAAAATAGGATATGACTTGTACATACTTCCATCATCAATACATGAGCTTATACTTGTGCCGGTAAAGAGCAGTTATAAGGCTTCTGAGTTAAAGAAGATGGTGTGCCAGGTGAATAATGATGAGGTTTCAGACAATGAGATATTATCAGATTCTGTGTATTGTTATTCAAGAAAAGATAAGCAGATACATCTTGTATCATAATGTGCACGATGGGGGTCGAACCCACGGCCTTTCGCTCCGGAGGCGAACGCTCTGTCCACTGAGCTACGTGCACACGAATACAACTATATAATTCTATAACATTTTTTATTGAATGGCAATAAATAAAAATATGTGTTAAGATAATATTTAATATTAAATTTACAGGGTAGTTTTGTTGTATGGATGAAAGAATCAATAAATATTTAAGCAGTTGTGGCTATTGTTCAAGGCGTGAGGCTGACAGGCTGATTGATGAAAAGCGTGTAATGATTGACGGCGTTATAGCAGAATTGGGCAGCAGGGTATCAGATGGGCAGCAGGTTACGGTAGATGATAAACCTGTGGCTGCCAGTGATGAAAGAATACTGATTGCATTTAATAAACCAGTAGGAATAGTCTGCACAACCACAGATAAGCAGGGAGACAATAACATTGTTGACTATATTGGCTTTGACAAAAGGATATATCCTATAGGAAGGCTTGATAAGGATTCAGAAGGGCTTATACTCCTTACTAATCAGGGACAGCTTATGGATGATATATTAAGGTCAGTTAATGGACATGAGAAGGAATATATTGTCACAGTCAATAAGAAGCTGGAGCCTGATTTTGCTAAGAAGATGTCACAGCCTATGTATATAAAGGAGCTTGACAGATGGACTAAGAAGTGTGCGGTAAAAGTTATTGACGAGCGTACATTTAATATAATATTGACACAGGGGCTTAACAGGCAGATAAGAAGAATGAGCCAGATTCTTGGGTATAAAGTTGTTAAACTCAAAAGAATACGAATTATGAATATCAATCTTGGCAATCTTAAGACGGGAGAGTACAGATATGTGTCAGACAGTGAATATAAGACACTTGTCGGAATGATTGGCAGGAAGGGAGAAAAAGGGTAGTTATGAAAGCATTTGATAATCTGGACGATATTAAAGATTACGAAGAATTAAAGGGCATAATCAATGTATACATGGATCAGTACTATAATGGCAATGAGTCTGATATAAGTGATTATGAATATGACCAGCTTATGATAAAGTTAAAGGCATTCGAGAAAGCACATCCTGAATGGGTCGATAAGAATTCGCCTACACAGAAGATTGGCGGTGTAGCCAAGAGAGAAGCTGGTGTCAAGGTTACACATAATGTTCCTATGCTCTCTATAGAAGATGTATTTACCAAAGAGGATGTTGCGGCATGGGTTGAAAAGGTTAAGCAGATGCATCCGGATGCATGTTTTTCTGTTGAGACAAAGATTGATGGTTTGTCGATGACTTTAAGATATGCGGCTAAGGATAATGATGGAATGGAGCTGGTATTAGGGGAGACAAGAGGCGATGGACTTGTTGGAGAAGATGTAACAGCTAATGCCATGGTGATTCCTGATGTGTTAAAGAATCTTGACCTTGATTATGATTCGCTTGAATTAAGGGGCGAGGTCTACATGTCACATGAGGATTTTGACAGATACAACGAGCAGCAGGAAAATAACGGCAAAAAACCTGCTGCTAACCCAAGAAATCTTGCGGCAGGAACTTTAAGACAGCTTGATTCAAGAATAACTAAGGAACGTGGCTTAAGAATGTTTATTTTTAATGTGCAGAGCGGTCCTGATGAGCTTATGTCAAGCCATACTAAGGGACTTGCAATGCTTGCGGATAAGGGCGTTTCTGTTGTATACAATGAGCTTTGCAAAGATGCAGATGAAGTTATTGCGGCGATTGACAGAATAGGCGAGATGCGCGGTGACCTTGAATATGATATAGATGGTGCAGTAGTAAAGATTGACCAGATTGCATACAGACAGGATTTCCCTGCCGGAAGCAAGTATTCAAGCGGACATATTGCCTACAAATATCCACCGGAAGAGAAAGAAGTGGTGATGGAGTCTATCGAAGAAGATGTAGGAAGAACTGGTAAGCTTACATTCGTTGGACATGTGCATGACAGACAGACAGGAAAGCCTGCAAGGCTGTGTGGCACAAGTGTATCTAAAGTTACACTCCATAACCAGGATTATATTAATGAGAATAAGATTGGCGTTGGCGGTGTGTATCTGATTAAAAAGTCAGGTGATGTAATCCCTAAGCTGTGTGGACTTGTCAGCGAGCCGGAAGAAGTATTTAAGGCTTCAACAGTCTGTCCAGTATGTGGACACCAGCTTGTCAAGGATGAGGATTCGGCAGATATAAGGTGTGTTAATCCTTCGTGCCATGCACAGCTTATAAGGACTGTGTCATATTTTGTGTCATTAAACTGCATGAATATAGTAGGATTTGGCGATAAATATGTTGAAGTACTCATTCAAGAGGGGTATATTAATGACTATTCAGATATATACAGATTAAGAGAGCACAGGGATGAACTGATAGAGAAAGGACTTATCGGTAAGGAAAAGAACACAGACAAGCTTCTTGATGCCATAGACAGTTCTAAGAATAATACACCTGACAGACTGCTTACAGCTCTTGGAATCCGCAATGTGGGCAAGTCTACAGCGTCAGAGATAATGAAGCATTATAGTAACATCATGGAACTTATGGATGCTGATATAGAACAGCTTGTAGCTATTCCTGATATAGGCCAGACTACAGCAGAATGTATCTATGAATTCTTCCATGATGCGGATAATGCTGCTATAATCAACAGATTGTCAGATTGTGGCGTTAATATGACTATGCCTGAGAACGAACAGGCATCAGATAAACTGGCAGGAATGATAGTTGTTGTCACAGGAAGTTTTGATGATTATGGCCGTAAGGATGTTGAGAATATGATAACATCTAATGGCGGTAAATGCAGTGGAAGTGTGAGCAAAAAGACCAGCCTGTTAGTTGCAGGTGAGGCAGCAGGCTCTAAGCTTACCAAGGCACAGGATTTAGGTGTTAAGATTGTATCAATTGATGAATTCCTTGACATGCTTAAATGATTAACTAATAAGGAGAATAACAATGCCAATCAGAATACAGAGTGATTTGCCAGCTAAAGCGGAGCTGGAAGAAGAAAATATATTTGTGATGGACGAAAAGAGGGCACTGTCACAGGATTTCAGAGAGTTAAGAATAGTTATTCTTAATCTTATGCCTATCAAGCAGGACACAGAATTACAGCTTTTGAGAGCGTTGTCTAATACGCCTTTACAGATAGATGTTACATTTATGCAGCTTGAAAGCCATGCTTCCAAGAATACATCAGCATCACATCTTAAAAAGTTTTATCAGACATTTTCTGAGCTTAAAGACAACAAGTATGATGGACTTATAATAACAGGCGCACCAGTTGAAAAGCTTGATTTCACAGAGGTTGATTACTGGGATGAGCTTACACAGATTATGGAGTGGTCTAAGTCCCATATAACATCAACTCTTCACATATGCTGGGGAGCGCAGGCGGGACTTTATTATCATTATGGTGTTAAGAAAAAGCTTCTTGATATGAAGCTGTCAGGTGTGTACAGACATCATGTGCTTAACCGCAAGGAACCTCTGGTAAGAGGCTTTGATGATTATTTTTATGCCCCTCATTCACGCCATACAGAGGCTGAAAGGGAAGATATACTAAGTAATCATGAGCTTACAGTCCTTGCAGATTCTAAAGAGGCTGGCATATATCTTGTCATGGCAAAGGAAGGCAAGCAGATATTTGTCATGGGACATCCTGAATATGACAGAATCACACTTGACCAGGAGTACAAGAGAGATTTGGAAAAAGGACTTGATGATATCGCAATGCCAGTACATTACTATCCAGATGATGACTGCAACAGAAAGCCGGTGCTTTCATGGCGCAGCCATGCGAATAACCTCTATACGAACTGGTTAAATTATTACGTTTATCAGATAACACCTTATATATTGTAAAAGTATATGTATATGTTTGAAAATCCTGTCAATAATATCCATGAAATAAAATTTGAATGGAGGTTGTTTGACATGGTTTTAAAAGAGCAGGAGATTAATGTTATTACAGATTTACAGACACAGGAGAAAAGCTGTGTAGAGAAGTATCATAGATATCAGGAGCAGGCTAAGGATACAGAGCTTAAAAATCTTTTTGCTTCAATTGAAAAAGAGGAGCAGAAGCATCTTGACACACTTGGTAAGATACTTGATGGAGAGGTGCCGGAGTGTGACTGCAATGATTCAGCAGGTAAGGATTACCAGCCAACAGCGAAATATTCAGTGTCAGATAATAATGATGACAAACAGACAGATTGTTTTCTTGCAACAGATTGTATTGGAACAGAAAAAATGGTATCATCTGAATATAATTCTGACGTGTTCAGATTTGGTAATCCTGCGGTAAGAAAGATTCTTGCTGATATCCAGATTGAGGAGCAGAATCACGCAGAGATGTTATACAAGTACAAGACGGTTAACGGAATGGCTTAAAGGACAATAACTATGATAGATGAGAATCAGATAATGCCGCTTAATTTTTTTGCATATGGTGGAATATATAGTGGACAACATGGAAAAATGCGTTACCGCATGTTAAGAACAGGTGAAAAACCAGATTTCAACATGGAGGCATGCTGCTGGCGTGGGCCATATGGATATGATGCTGTTATGCGTGACGATAAGACAGCCGAAGGCATTAAAAGAGCCTCTTTTTCATTCAATGAACAGGGAAGAAAAGAGGCAATTGAGTGGCTGGCAAAGGAGTATGAGGATAACGAAAGGTATTATGAAGAGGCGGCAGACCTCTTATCAGCTCCTGTTGACCTTGATAAAATATACAGTTGAATAAAGAAAATAACTGCTGACAGACAGAGTGAGGCAGTGTCAGTTATTAGTGCAGACATATGTGTGTCAGACACGGCTGGTATATTTTTGATGATATATCCGGCTATGAATGCAATAGTGACAGATAATACAGAATATAGAGCAGATTTAATTATCCAGCCACCTGTATCCATTTTTATATGGAACAGGTGGTTTATCTGTATATACTGGATAAGGCATACTATGATTTTAGATGCCAGAAGTCCGTACAGATAAGCAGTTATTCCATAAGCAGGAACTAATGTTATGAGAGTGATAAGCCTTATAATGATTCCCAGTGTATTTTGTATACATGTTGAAGTTGTTTTGCCAGCACCATTGATAATACTGCTCATGGTAGAAGACAGGTACATGAATGGACAAAGCCATGCGAGAAGTCTGGTGAAATCATGCACAAGAGGTTCATCAAACATTATCTGTCCAATATCGGCAACGAATATGTAATAGGCAGATATGCTGTAGATACCAAGGCTTATGCACATTTTTATTGTTTTACAGATTGTGCTTTTGGTTGAATTGCTATTCTCAGCTACAGATGGCATAAGCAGCACAGCAAGAGAGCCTGTGAGCACAGATGGGAACATTATAAGAGGAAGAACCATTCCGCTGAGTATCCCATATAGCTTCAGTGATTCAGAAGAAGTATATCCATGTATTATAAGCTGTGCTGGTATAAGAACGGCCTCGGCACTCTGGAACAGGTGGATTAAAAGGCTGTTGACCGACATAGGCAGAGAAAAGAAAAAACTCTCTTTCATAGCCATAGGGAGTTTATGTGTGTTACATATATGTGCAGCGGGTGAGCGCATTATAAATAAAATTACATAAATTACAGCCGCCACTTCACCGGCAATATTACCTATAATGGCGTGATGAGGTTTCATAGCTGTTCCGGTAGATGCCAGAAACATTGTGCATAATATAAGCACAGATATTCTTATTATCTGTTCAGCAAGCTGTGACAGGGCTGGAACAGCAGTTTTTTTCTGGCCATAAAAATAGCCACAGCAGCAGTCGTGCAGTGCTATGAATGGAAAAGACCATGAAAGCATTTTTACAGCATCATCCGCATCTTTAAAAAGAAGAATTCTTTCAGCTATCACATCTGAGAAATTATTAGCTACAAACATGGCGGCAAGTGCGAGCATAAGGCTTGGAATGAGAGAACTTAAAAGCCATAAGGTGCCGTCTTTGGGATTTTTGGCAGTATATCTTGATATGGCAGACTGAAATCCAGCACAGCATATTGAAAATACTATGCCGGCTATTGGAAGCACAACCTGATATAGTCCAAGTCCCTCAGAACCAATACATCTTGTAAGTACAATTCTGTATACAAATCCAAGAATTTTCCCAATCATACCAGCAAGCGTAAGAATTATAGTTCCTTTGATTATCGGTGAATGCGATAGTTTTGTGGTGATTTTAGTGATGTTTAATGACATTTATAATTCCTGAACAAAAGCTTTATATCAATATATTCATGATGTGAATATATTATTAATAAGTAAAATAATAAGGATTGGGTCAGGTGAGTAATATGGTTTATATGGATAATGCTGCTACGACATCAATACATCCGCGTGTTTTAGAGGCAATGATGCCATATCTTAAGGAAAAGTATGCTAACCCTTCGGGCAATTATGATTTTGCCAAGAAGGTAAAGAATGATATAGAGAGCGCAAGAAGCGTGATTGCTTATTCAATCGGGGCAAGACCAGAGGAGATATATTTTACATCAGGAGGAACAGAGGGGGACAACTGGGCGGTCAAGGCGACAACGTTTGACAGGGGACATGGACATATAGTGTCTACGAATGTTGAACACAAGGCTATGCTTAATTCGCTGGAATGGATAGAAAGCCAGGGGATAGGAAAGACACTTGCAAAGGCAGACAGAGATGGAACTGTCACGGCTGAAGAGGTAGGAAGATGCATCAATGATAAAACAATACTTGTAAGCGTTATGACAGCCAATAATGAGATTGGAACAATTATGCCTATAAAAGATATTGTAAGAAAGAATAATCTTAGAAATCGTGGGATTTTATTCCATACAGATGCGGTTCAGGCATATGGCCATATATATATTAATGTAAATGAGGCTGGAATTGATATGCTCAGCGCAAGTGCACACAAGTTCCGTGGACCTAAAGGCGTTGGATTCATGTATATAAGAAGAGATGCTATAGAGACAGCACTTATACATGGCGGCTCGCAGGAGATGGGAATGAGGGCAGGAACAGAAAATGTGGCATCTATTATAGGTATGGCAAAGGCTGCACAGATAGCTATGGAGACAATGAATGAGAGAAGAATAAAAGAGACACAGCTTAGAAATTATATGATTCAGAAGATAATTAAGAATTTTAAAGGGGTAAGGCTTAACGGAAGTTCACAGAACAGATTACCTAACAATATCAATATCTGCTTTGAAGGGCAGAATGGATATTCTATTGTATCGCATCTTGACAGATTTGGAATATGTGCTTCGGCTGGTTCAGCCTGTTCTTCAGCATCATCCAAGCCATCGCACGTACTCAAAGCAATAGGAATGACTGATGAACAGGCAAGAAGCAGTGTGAGATTTACATTAAATGAAGATATAACATTCAAAGATATTGATTATACCATTGAATGTCTTTATAAAATTATAAATTGATAAATTGTGGCTTTCTGTTCTTGAATATTGTGTAATATCTAAAGCCGGCTTCATTAAGATTTTGATATGCCTGTTTGTGGTATACTGCAACATCTTCTGGTTTGTGTGCATCTGATCCGACTGTTATAATCTCTCCACCAAGGTCGTGGTAGAGTTTAAGTACAGATAAATCAGGATTAGGTGCACCCATGCCATATCTTAATCCGGCTGTGTTTATCTCAATGCCTTTACCCTTATCAATAAGTTTTTTTAATATAGTTTCAATTATGTCCATATAATTATTAATGTGATAAGGATAAGCCTTGTCAGGTATGTATCTTGCTATGTAATCAAGATGTCCATACACATCATAATTATTACATGTGTCAATATTTTCAACTATGCTTTCATAATAAGCAGTGACAGCCCCGCCTATGTCTGTTCCAAGCCAGAATTCTTTTTCATATGGGTCTTTGCCGTATACAAGATGGGACGAGCCGATTATGAAATCAAGCTGGTTATCAGTGTCATAGCCGTCAACAAGTCTGGCACATGTGGCAGCTAATCCTTGTTCTACACCTATATATATAGGGATTCTGGAAGCATATTTTGCCTGTAACTGTTTCATATAGCTGATATATGAATTGAAATCAAGGTCAAAAAGAACTTCTCCATCATCCAGAGGCCAGTCGAAATCATTATGGTCTGTGAAGCAGATAGAAGAAAGGTTTAACTGCAAAGCTCTATTAATAACGTCTTCAGGATCTGCATCTGAATCAGAAGAGAATCTGGTATGAAGGTGACAATCTGGTAAAAGCATGTGAATTCTCCTTTTTATTTTTGATTATAACAGCAGACTGTAAGAAAATAAACAATGATATAAAATAAGATTTGTTTTAGCTTGAAAAACATTCAACTAATTGATATTATTTTAAATAGATGTAAAAATTTTACATGAAATTCATATTGAATTAATAATTGAAAGTGCAGAGGTTCCTGATATGGAGATTATGAGTAGTTTGTTCATATTCGCAGGAGGAATTGGTATGTTCCTCTATGGTATGAACAGAATGGCTGATGGTATGCAAAAAACTGCCGGAGGTAAGATGAAGTCGCTTCTTGGCTATCTTACACGAAACAGATTTTTGGCTGTCTGTGTAGGTGCGCTGATAACTGCTGTTATTCAGAGTAGTGGTGCAACTACAGTTATGGTTGTCGGATTTGTTAATGCGGGCATTATGAATCTTGTACAGGCTGTAGGCGTTATTATGGGTGCTAATATCGGTACCACAATTACCGCCTGGATTGTATCGTTAGGACAGATTGGTGAGGCGGCAGAAGCGTTCAAACCAGCGTTTTATGCACCGCTTCTTATTGGTATTGGCGCATTTGTCAGTATGTTTGCCAAGAAGGACAAGTCTAAAATTGTCGGAGAGGTAGTAGTTGGTATTGGTCTGTTGTTTGAGGGACTTGAGTTTATGAGTTCTGCCATAGCACCATATACAGATGCACCAATATTCTCCAAGGCATTTGAGGTAGTTGGAAGTAATCCTTTATTAGGTATTCTTATCGGTATAATTGTAACAGCTATACTCCAGAGCTCATCAGCTTCGGTTGGTATTTTACAGACTCTGGCAATTAATGGAATTGTTACAACTAATGCAGCGGTATTTATCACACTTGGACAGAATATCGGTTCATGTGTCACAGCACTTATATCCTGTATCGGAACAACACGTACAGCGAAGCGTGCAGCCTGTATGCATCTGCTCTTTAATATAGCTGGAGCAATATTATTTGGAACATTAGGATTCTTATTATTTAGTATACGTCCTGATATAGCGGCACATAATATAACAGCGGTTGAGATATCTATATTCCATACATTTTTCAATATAACATGTACATGTGTTATGTTCCCATTCGCTAAACTTCTTGTTAAGCTTTCTGGAATAATCATACCAGAGAAGAATAATGACGGTCAGTTTGAAGTTGAGGATAACATGAGCGAAGCTGAGATAGAGATAAGCCGCCATTTTGATAACAGACTTATGAGCCAGCCAGCAGTAGCTCTTGAGCGTGCTAAGAGTGAAGTGGTTTCAATGGCTAAGCTTGCATATGACAATATTGAGTATTCTTCAAGGGCTGTCACACAGAATGACCATGAGCTTGTTGAGAAGATATATACAACAGAGGAGAAGGTTGATTACTATGCCAAGTATCTTACTGCATATCTTATCAAGCTTAATAACTTATCACTTACAGATAACCAGCATTTTGTAATTAACAATCTTTTCCATGCTGTAATAGATCTGGAAAGAATTTCAGACAGAGCGGAGAATCTTGCTGAACTGGCAGAATATAAGATTAAGAATAACATTATATTCTCTGACAGAGGCAATCGTGAGCTGAAAGAGCTTTTTAACAAAGTGCTTCTATGTCTCAGCAGATGTATATCTGCAAGAGAGACACTTGACAAGAATGCAGTTAAGGATGTTTACAGGATAGAAGAAGAGGTTGATGATCTTGAAGAAGATCTTCGTAATACACATATCCAGAGACTTTCAGACGGTTTGTGTGCCCCTACAAGCAGCGTTACTTTCTTAGATATCCTTACTAATCTGGAGAGAGTATCAGATCATTCAAAGAATGTGGCTGAGGGTGTTCATGAGGAAATTTCGTCAAATTAGCTAAAGTTTCGTCAAAGTTGTACAAATTTTTTGATATTTTAACAAAAAAAGGAAATGATACTTGATATTTTAATGCTTTTTTTGTACAATACAAGCAAGTTGATTAATAATTAACAAACTCATATATAATAGGAGGAAAATTTTATGTCAGTAAAAGTTGCAATTAATGGTTTTGGCCGTATCGGAAGACTTGCATTCAGACAGATGTTTGGTGCAGAAGGTTACGAAGTAGTAGCTATCAACGATTTAACAAGCCCAAAGATGTTAGCTCATCTTTTAAAGTATGATTCATCACAGGGTAGATATATCGAGTTAGGTGATGAGGATTCAGTTACTGCTGATGACGAAGCTGGTACAATTACTGTTAAGGGTAAGACAATTAAGATTTACAAAGAGCCAGATGCTAACAACTGCCCATGGGGTGAGATTGGTGTTGATGTAGTTCTTGAGTGTTCAGGTTTCTACACATCAAAGGAAAAGGCACAGGCTCATATCAATGCAGGTGCTAAGAAGGTAGTTATCTCAGCTCCAGCTGGTAACGATCTTAAGACTATCGTATACAATGTTAACCATGAGACACTTACAGCTGATGATAAGATTATCTCTGCTGCTTCTTGTACAACAAACTGTCTTGCTCCTATGGCTAAGGCACTTAATGACCTTGCTCCAATCGAGTCAGGTATCATGTGTACAATTCATGCATACACAGGTGATCAGATGATCCTTGATGGTCCTCAGAGAAAGGGTGACCTTAGAAGATCTAGAGCAGGTGCTTGCAATATCGTTCCTAACTCAACAGGTGCTGCTAAGGCAATCGGTCTTGTTATTCCAGAACTTAACGGAAAGCTTATCGGAGCTGCTCAGAGAGTTCCAACTCCAACAGGTTCTACAACACTTCTTTTCGCTGTTGTTAATAAGGCTGTTACAGTTGACGAAGTTAACGCTGCTATGAAGGCTGCTTCAACAGAGAGCTTTGGTTATAACACAGAGCAGATTGTTTCAAGCGATATCGTTGGTATGAGATATGGTTCACTCTTCGATGCAACTCAGACAATGGTTTCTCCATTACCAGATGGTAAGACACAGGTTGAGGTTGTTTCTTGGTATGATAACGAGAATTCATACACAAGCCAGATGGTTAGAACAATCAAGTATTTCGCTGAGTTAAACTAATCTAGTCTTGATTATAGTATGATTATTACCAGAGAATATGATTAATAATATTCTCTGGTATTTTTTAAAGATATTGGAGGAAAAGTAATATGCTTAATAAGAAATCTGTAGATGATATTAATGTTAATGGTAAAAGAGTACTTTGCAGATGTGATTTTAATGTTCCATTAGATGGTGACAGAATAACAGACGAGACACGTCTTGTTGCAGCACTCCCTACAATTAAGAAGCTTATCAGTGATGGTGGTAAGGTTATCCTTTGCTCACATCTTGGCAAGCCAAAGGGACCAGATGAAAGCTTCTCACTTGCACCAGTTGCTAAGAGATTATCAGAGCTTCTTGGACAGGAAGTTAAGTTTGCTGCTGATGATACAGTAGTAGGCGACAATGCAAGAGCAGCAGTTGCAGCTATGAACAACGGTGATGTTATTCTCCTTGAGAATACACGTTTCCGTGCTGAAGAGACAAAGAACGGTGAGGCATTCTCTAAGGACCTTGCTTCTATATGTGATGTATTTGTTAATGATGCATTCGGTACAGCTCACAGAGCACACTGCTCTAATGTAGGTGTTACAAAGTATGTTGACACAGCAGTTGTTGGCTACCTTATGCAGAAGGAGATTGATTTCCTTGGCAATGCAGTTAACAATCCAGTAAGACCATTCGTAGCTATCCTTGGTGGTTCTAAGGTTTCATCAAAGATTTCAGTTATCAACAACCTTCTTGATAAGGTTGATACACTTATCATTGGTGGCGGTATGTCTTATACATTCCAGAAGGCTCATGGTGGTAAAGTTGGTAAGTCATTAGTAGAGGATGATTACCTTGATTACGCTAAGGAGATGATGGAAAAGGCAGAAGCAAAGGGCGTTAAGATGCTTATTCCTATCGATACAGTTGTAACAAAAGAATTTAAGAATGATACACCTTTCCATGTTGTAGAGGCAGGTCATCAGGAAGATGATGATATGGGTATGGATATCGGACCTAAGACAAGAGAGCTTTACAAGGAAGCACTTGCAGATGCTAAGACAGTAGTATGGAATGGACCAATGGGCGTATTCGAGTTCGATAACTTCGCTGCTGGTACAATCGCAGTTGCAGAAGAACTTGCCCAGCTTAAGGATGCTACAACAATTATCGGTGGTGGTGATTCAGCAGCCGCTGTTAACAATCTTGGCTTTGGCGATAAGATGACACATATCTCAACAGGTGGTGGAGCATCACTTGAGTTCCTTGAAGGTAAGGAGCTTCCAGGTGTTGCAGCAGCTAACGATAAATAATATCAATAAAGACTGACATAAATGTAATATATTTAGAACAGCATGAATATTATCTTAGTATTCATGCTGTTTTTGTGCTTGTTTAAATTAACAGTTTTTTTAGCTCTTAAAATGCATATATACGGACATTAATTATTAAATAGTTAAATTTGTAAAATAATATAGCATTTCAAAATTGAATGTGTTATAATATTAACAATCTAAAAGCGTGGATTTAATATTATGAAAAACGAGGTATACATAATGCGTAGAAAATTAGTTGCCGGTAACTGGAAGATGAATATGACACCTAGTCAGGCAGTGAAGCTTGTCAATGAGTTAAAGCTTCTGGTAGATAATAAGGATGTGGATGTTTTATTCTGTGTTCCAGCTATAGATATTGTACCGGTTGTTAATGAGGTTAGGGACACTAACATAGAAGTTGGTGCTGAGAATGTATTTTATGAGGAGAAGGGGGCGTACACAGGGGAGTTATCTCCAGAGATGCTTGTTGATGCAGGTGTCAAGTATGTTATTATCGGTCATTCAGAGAGAAGACAGTACTTCAACGAGAATGATGATGTAATTAACAAAAAGCTTAAGAAAGTATTTGAACACGATCTTATTCCAATTCTTTGCTGTGGTGAGACACTCGGACAGAGAGAAGATGGTGTTACATTAGATTTTATAAGAAGACAGATTAATAACGCTTTTAAGCATATACCACCAGAAAAGGCAATCAAGAGTGTTATCGCATACGAACCTATATGGGCTATAGGAACAGGCAAGGTGGCAACTACAGAACAGGCTCAGGAAGTTTGCAAGGCTATCAGAGGCTTTATAAGAGATATATATGGTTCAGTAGTATCAGACAAGATAAGAGTCCTTTATGGCGGAAGCGTATGTGCCAAGAATGCTCCAGCATTATTTGCGCAGCCTGATATTGATGGTGGACTTGTGGGAGGAGCCAGCCTCAAGCCTGAGTTCGCAGAGATTGTCAACTGTCTCAAGAACAACTAGATATTTATTGCGAATTTAAGCTGTTATATTCATATTGTTGGATATAACAGCTTTTTTAATGCTTTGTTAACTTTACAACAAGGCTGAAATGTGGTATTATTTCACTGATTTTTGGAAATATTATTATATAGTTTTAGTTAAGGAGAATTACAATGAGAAAGAAACCAGTTGTTTTAATGATTCTTGATGGATATGGTTTGAATGATAAGAAGGAGGGCAATGGTATCGCATTAGCCAACACTCCGGTTATGGATAAGCTTATGGCAGAATATCCTTATGTTAAGGGATATGCAAGTGGATTAGCAGTAGGCCTTCCAGATGGACAGATGGGTAACTCAGAGGTTGGACATCTTAACATGGGTGCAGGAAGAATTGTATATCAGGAGCTTACAAGAATTACTAAATCAATAGAAGATGGTGATTTCTTTGAGAATAAAGAATTATTAGGAGCTATAGAGAACTGCAAGAAGAATAATTCAGACCTTCATCTCTATGGACTTTTATCAGATGGTGGTGTACACAGCCATATAACACATTTATTTGCGCTTCTTGAGCTTGCTAAGAAGAATGGTCTTGAAAATGTATATGTACATGGATTCATGGATGGAAGAGATACAGCACCAGATGGTGGTAAGGAATTTATTGCTAAGTTATATGACAAGATGGATGAGATTGGCGTTGGTAAGATTGCATCTATCATGGGACGTTACTATGCAATGGACAGAGATAACAGATGGGACAGAGTTGAGAAGGCTTATAGGGCAATGACAGAGGGTGAGGGCAATCAGGCAGCCTGCGCTAACTGTGCAATTAAGGCATCTTACGAGGCTGGCAAGACAGATGAGTTCGTTGAGCCAACAGTTGTTGCCAAGGATGGCAAGGCTATTGCTACAATCAAAGATGGTGACTCAGTTATCTGCTTTAACTTCAGACCAGACAGAGCAAGAGAGATTACAAGATGTTTCTGTGATGATGAATTTACTGGATTTGACAGAGGTGCAAGAAAGAAAGTTCATTATGTATGCTTTACAGACTATGATGTTACAATCCCTAACAAATATGTAGCATTTAAGAAAGAAAAGATTACTAACACATTCGGTGAATTACTTGCTGCTAACAACATGACACAGGCAAGAATTGCTGAGACAGAGAAGTATGCACATGTTACATTCTTCTTTAATGGTGGTGTAGAGGAGCCTAACAAGGGAGAGGACAGAATACTTGTTAAGTCACCAAAGGTTGCAACTTATGATTTACAGCCAGAGATGAGCGCACCAGAGGTATGTGACAAGTTATGTGCAGCTATCCGTTCAGACAAGTATGATGTTATAATAATCAACTTTGCTAACCCAGATATGGTTGGACATACGGGTGTTATTGATGCAGTAGTTAAGGCTGTTGAGACAGTTGATGAGTGCGTAGGCAAGGCTGTTGAGGCTGTTAAGGAAGTTGATGGTGTTATGTTCATATGTGCTGACCACGGTAATGCTGAGATGCTTATTGATTATAAGACAGGTGAGCCATTCACAGCACATACAACTAATCCAGTTCCATTTATCCTTGTTAACTATGATGAGGCATACACATTAAAGGAAGATGGTAAGTTATGCGATATAGTTCCAACACTTATTGATATTATGGGAATGGACAAGCCAGCAGAGATGACAGGACAGTCATTACTTATTAAAAAATAATTTCTAGTTGAAATATTATTTGAATGATGTTATAATCATTTCATTGTGTGATTAATTAGCTTGTACAAGCGGAATGGAGTATTTATGTTTGGAATGTCTGTAGCTGATACTATCAGAATAATCCTTATGGGTATATTTATATTAATATCAATTGTTATTACTGTTGTTGTTCTTATGCAGGAAAGCAAGCAGAAAGGTCTTTCAGGTGCTATTAGCGGAGCTGCTGATACATACTGGGGCAAGAACAAGGGTCGTTCAATGGAAGGCAAGCTTGTTAAGATAACAAGAATATGTGTTGTACTTTTCTTTGTTATTGCAGCAGTACTTAATATTAATTTTTAATGTATATGAAGCACTCTTAAGGAAATACTTAAGAGTGCTTTATTAATTGGAGGAAGGAATATATGGCTTCAAAATTTGATGCTGAATTTGAAAATAGAAGAAAATTACTGACTGATCTGATAACTCATAACGAGCTGTATGTTCCTATGAAGACTAAGGAGCTGGCGATTCTTTTACAGATTCCTAAAGACAGAAGACATGAGCTTCAGGAAGTACTTGACAGTCTTGTGGCTGATGGAACGATAGGAGTTTCCAAGAAAGGAAAGTATGGCAAGCCGGAGAATACAGCACTTGTCGGTGTGTTTGAGACAACTAAGCGCGGATTTGGTTTCGTTTCAGTTGAGGGAAGAGATGATGATATCTTTGTGAAAGAATCAGATACCAATGGCGCATTTCACATGGATAAAGTTAAAGTCGCAGTTACAAAGCAGAAAAACGGTGATAAAAGATGTGAGGGTAAGATTGTTGCAATTCTCGAACATCAGATAACAGATGTTGTCGGAACATATCAGGAGAGCCGCAATTATGGATTTGTAATTCCAGATAATGGCAAGATCGGATATGATATATTCATACCTAAGGAAAAGTCTCTAGGAGCCGTAGAAGGCCATAAAGTTGTATGCCATATATCTAATTATGGCAATGGCAAAAAGAATCCAGAAGGATGTATTACAGAGATAATAGGACATGTGAATGACCCAGGTACAGATATTTTATCAGTCATTAAATCTTATGATATTCCTATGGGATTTTCAGACGAGGTTATGAAATATCTCGATAATATTCCAGACCATGTCGATTCCAAGGATTATGCGGGAAGAGTTGACTGCAGGGACTGGCAGATGGTAACTATTGATGGAGAGGATGCCAAGGACCTCGATGATGCCATAACTCTGACAGAGAGTGATGGAATATACCATCTTGGTGTCCATATAGCAGATGTAAGCCATTATGTTAAGGAAAACAGTCCATTGGACAAGTCTGCATATGAGCGTGGCACAAGCGTATATCTTGTTGACAGGGTAATTCCTATGCTTCCACACAAGCTTTCTAATGGCATATGTTCTCTTAATCAGGGCGTTGACAGACTTGCTCTTAGCTGTCTTATGGACATTGACGAGAAGGGTAATGTCATATCATCTAAGATATGTGAAACAGTTGTCAATGTTGACAGGCGTATGACTTATACGAATGTCAAAAAGGTTCTTGATGGCGATGAGGCGTTAGTTGAGGAATACAGCGATTTTGTCGATTTCTTTAAGAGAATGGAAAAGCTTGCATGGATTCTTAGAAGCAAGCGTTATAAGAGAGGCTCTATAGATTTTGACTTTCCTGAGACTAAGATTACGCTTGATGATAAAGGTCATCCAGTAGATATAAGACCATATGAGCGTAACACAGCGACAAGGATAATAGAGGATTTTATGCTTATCGCTAATGAGACAGTGGCAACAGAGTATTTCTGGCAGGAACTGCCATTCTTATATAGAAGCCATGAGAATCCTGATCCGGAGAAAATGCAGAAATTAAGCGCATTTATTAATAATTTCGGCTATTCTATAAGAATTGGGGAGAATATGCACCCTAAAGAGATTCAGAAGCTTCTGACGAAGATAGAGGGCAGTGATGAGGAGAATCTTATAGCAAGACTTACACTCCGCTCAATGAAGAGAGCCAGCTATACAACTGACTGCATAGGGCATTTTGGACTGGCAGCCAAGTATTACTGCCACTTCACATCACCTATAAGAAGATATCCTGATTTGTTCATTCATAGAATAATCAAAGAGAATATTCATGGAGGACTTTCGGATAAGAGAATTGCACACTATAATAAGATACTTCCAGAGACAGCAAAGCATACAAGCACGACAGAGCGCAGGGCTGATGATGCTGAGAGAGACACAGATAAGCTTAAAATGGTTGAATACATGGAGAAGCATATCGGTGAGATATATGAAGGCGTTATATCAAGCATAACAAGCTGGGGCATATATGTTGAGCTTCCTAATACAATTGAGGGCATGATACGTGTATCCGAGATGAACGATGGATATTATGTATATGACGAAAATCACTACGAGATGGTTAATGAAAGAACGGGTAAAACTTATAAGCTTGGACAGAAGTTAAAGATTGTTGTTTCAGGTACCGATAGAATATTAAGAACTATTGATTTTAAGATTGCAGATAATAATGACAAGTAAGTCTGCATATATATCTAAAAGAGAGGTTTGGTATGGCTAAGGATAATAAGAGCAGTAAGCTTATAGCTAATAATAAGAAAGCTTATTTTGATTATTTCATTGAAGATAAGTATGAGGCTGGACTTGTGTTATGTGGAACAGAGGTTAAGTCTATGAGACTTGGCAAATGCTCCATTAAAGAAGCATATGTCCAGATTATCAATGGCGAGGTGTTCATAATAGGCATGAATATAACACCATATGAGAAGGGAAATATATTCAACAAAGACCCATTGAGACCTAAGAAGTTACTTCTTCATAAGAATGAGATTAATAAATTAGCTGCCGGGATTGCACAGCAGGGCTATGCGATTGTGCCATTGCAGGTATATCTTAAGAATGGTAAGATAAAGATTGAGATAGGTCTTGCCAAGGGTAAGAAAAATTATGACAAGAGAGATTCTATTGCGAAGAAAGACCAGTTAAGAGAGGCACAGAAAGATTTCAAAATCAGGAATTTTGGCTGATTAAACTGGTTGACTTTGCCTATCTTTAATGATAGTATACTATCACACGGGCTTGTAAAGGTTTCGACTGGGGTTTAGAAGCTGGTGAAGCTATCCGCATGCGATGCGTTAAATGGCAAACTTAAATATAAACGCTAACGAAAATTTAGCTTACGCTGCCTAGTGACAGCAGTCTGACCTAGAGCACTCACACTTTAGGACCCAGGCTTCGAACATGTGAGAAACGACTTGACTTAAGCTTTGCGGTCATGGGCGTATTATGAAGCTACTAAAGGCATCAGGATGTTAGTTTCCGGCTGCTGGAGGGAATGTCAAATAACTGACTATGATAGTAGAAGAACAGGGGAAGAGCTTTAGGACGTGGGTTCGACTCCCACCAGGTCCACTTACTATGAAAGGTTTACATGACATGTTCATGTAAACCTTTTTCTTTTCAGAGAGGAGGCTGTACGGCTATGGCAATGCATATATCCAAAACATCAGCAAAAAACATTGTAGATGAGATATCAAAGCTTGTAAAACAGAATATCAATCTTATGAATGAGAAAGGAATAATAATTGCAAGCTGTGATAAAGAGCGAATTGGACAGTTCCATGAGGGAGCCTATAAGATAATAACAGAAAAGCTTGATGAGTATTATATAAGCGATGAGATTGCTACAGAGACTGCAAGAACAGGACTTAACCTGCCTCTTGAGCTGGATGGTGAGATAGTTGGTGTTGTAGGAATTACAGGCTCATATGATGAGGTTATTAATCAGGGAAGACTTTTAAAAAAGATGACTGAGATTCTTTTGCTTGAGCGAAGGAACACATATCATCAGTTGATGGATAAACGTGTCAAGAATGCACTTATGGAGGAATGGCTTATAAGGTCTGGATATGTCAATTATAAGGAGCTTGAGGAGCGTGGCAATGCTATTAATATAGATATTAACCGCCCAAGAAGAATTATAATCGCAAGCGTTGATGAACTTGATTCTTATAAGGAGACGCAGGAAGGCCAGTCAAAGATACAGAAGATGGAAAACTGCATAGATGTTTTCCTTAAAAGATATGAAGATGCCATACATTTTAGAAATGCATTAAGACAGGTTGTTTTAGTCGACAGAATGCCAACGCAGCAGTTAGAAAAGATAGCAGAACAGATGGCTGATTATGTATATGACAAAGAGAAGATGAGGCTTAATATAGGAATAGATGGTGCAGATACCGATATGCATGAGGCTTATCTGCAGGCTCACAGGGCATGGAGAACTGCGTCTGACGAAAATTATCCTATTGTGTGCTATGAAAATCTAAATCTTGAATTACTGCTTAGCTGTGTGTCTGCTGATACAAAGCAGGAGTATATTGATAAAGTGTTCAAAGACTGTCCAGAGGAGGAGATAAAAGAATATATCGCCCTGCTTAATATATTTTTTAAGGCAGAAGGCTCTATCCAGAAGATGGCAGATATGATGTATGTCCATAAGAATACAATTCAATACAGACTTGCGAGATTAAAAGAGATAACTGGCTATGATGTAAGAAAGCCGAGTGAGAGTACAGCTCTTTATATAGCGATGAGAGTTGCATATGATTTGGATAATTAAACGTGAATGTGCACTGTTTGTAAAAAATGTATAAAAACCATGAGAGAACATTTGGACAAAATTAATAAAAATTTTCATTAGTTTAATTAAAAATGTTATGCATAACAAGAAAATGAAAATAAATATATCTTGTGTAACATATACAATTGTATGACCTGATGTTATAATTGCACCATAAAAAGTACAAGAGATTGTACGAAACGTAAAATACAAAAAGAAAGAGGTGTTTATTATGTCAGGTTTATCATTGATAATTGTATTTGTACTCGCAATCGTTGTTATGATTGTAGCGATTTCCAAATTCAAAGTTCATCCTTTCCTGGCGATCATGGGTGTATCTCTTATTCTTGCAATTCTTGCAGGTATTCCATTTGTCGATATGAAAGGTGCAGATGGAAAGACCATTTCAGGTATACCAACAGTAATCGGTGCAGGTTTCTCAGGAACATTCAGTTCAATTGGTATTGTAATCATCCTTGGAGCTTTAATTGGTTCAGTCCTTGAAAAGACAGGTGCAGCATTAAAGCTTGCAGATATGGTTATTAAACTTGTTGGAAAGAAACGTCCTGAATTAGCAATCGAACTTATGGGATGGGTTGTTTCAATCCCAGTATTCTGTGATAGTGGTTTCGTTATCCTTAACCCTATCAGAAAAGCACTTGTTAAGAGAACGGCAGTTTCAAGTGTTGCGATGACAGTTGCATTGTCAGCAGGTCTTTATATTTCGCATGTATTTATTCCACCTACACCAGGTCCTATAGCAGCAGCTAATACTCTTGGTGTCGGAGATAATCTGTTACTTGTTATGGGCTTAGGTGTTGTTTGTTCTATCTTCCCATTGATAGCAGGTCTTATCTTTGCTAAATATATCGGTAAGAAAGTAAAGAGCGCAGACGAAGTATCAGACAGCGGCGAAGTAAGTAAGACATATGAGGAACTCGTAGCAGAATATGGTAAGCTTCCTAACGGATTCAACGCATTAGCTCCAATTCTTGTTCCAATCATTCTTATGGCACTTGGTTCAATATCATCTATGGCAGGCTGGACAGGAGCTCTTGATATAGCTTGTGAATTCCTTGGAAAGCCAATCATTGCTTTGACAGTAGGTACTTTATTTGCTGCATTACAGCTTGGTCTTGCTGGTAGGATGAAAGATTTCTATAATATCACTAATGAGACATTAAAGACAGTTGGTCCTATCCTTTTCGTAACAGCCGCAGGTGGCGTACTTGGTAAGGTTATATCATCAAGCTCAATGGTAAGTTATATTACAGGACATGCTGAAGTATTATCAGCAGTAGGTATATTCTTCCCATTCATCTTAGCTGCTATATTAAAGACAGCACAGGGTTCTTCAACAGTTGCTATCACAACAACAGCAGGTATTGTTGCTCCACTCCTTGGTGCTTTAGGATTAGCTACACCAGTAAGAACAGTCCTTTGTGTAATGGCAATCGGCGCTGGTGCCATGACAGTTTCACATGCTAACGATTCTTACTTCTGGGTTGTTACTAACTTCGGTGAGATGCAGCCAGAACAAGGATATAAGACTCAGACAGTATGTACATTGATAATGGGTATTGCTTCAATTGTAGAGATATTCATTCTTTCATTGATATTCTAAATAATAACCATTTTGAGGCAGGACTTAGTTTCCTGCCTCTTTTTGACCAGATATATGGTGTGTTTGTTGATTAACAAAGCAGATTTAAAGAGTTTAAAGAACGGAAGGAAGGTTGTATATGAAGATAGGATTTATAGGACTTGGAATAATGGGAAAGCCTATGGCAAAGAATCTGTGCAAGGCAGGATATTCATTGATGGTTAATGACCATCATGAGGAAAATATAAAAGAACTTGTTGATGCAGGTGCCGAGCACGGAACATTAAAGCAGATAGGTGAAAGCTGTGATGTAGTCATGACAATGCTCCCTAACAGTCCTCAGGTCATGGAAGTTATGCTTGGCGATGAAGGCGTTGCCTCATATATGCGTGAAGGAGCATGCTTTATAGACATGAGTTCGATTAATCCTGTTGACAGCAAATATATCGGAGAAGTATTAAAAGAAAAGAACATATATATGTTAGATGCGCCTGTTTCAGGCGGCGAACCTAAGGCGATTGATGGAACAGTTGCATTTATGGTCGGAGGTGATGAGCAGGTATTCGACAAATATAAAGAATTACTTTCTAAAATGGGTTCAAGTGTTACAAGATGTGGAGAGTTAGGTGCCGGTAATACAACAAAGCTTGTCAACCAGATAATTGTAGCATGTAATATTGAAGCCCTTGCAGAGGCTCTTACACTTGCAAAGAAAGCAGGAGTTGACCCATCATGTGTATATGAGGCTATTAAGGGCGGCCTGGCAGGTTCTACAGTTATGAATGCAAAGGCTCCAATGATGATAGATGGCAATGTTAAACCGGGATTCAGGATAGATCTTCATATTAAAGACCTTAATAATGCATTGGACTGTGCGCACAGTGTAGGTGCACCAGTTCCTATGACTGCGCAGGTACAGGAGGTTATGCAGTATCTTCATAATAATGGAGATGGAAGCAGTGACCATAGCGCAATTGCTCATTATTATGAAAAACTTGCAGGTATTAAGATAGGTGAGTGAGGTGATTGTATGAATAATGAGTTAAGAAAGATATCAGATAATATTATAAATGCAGCGATTAATGCAGTTTTACCGGATGAAGCTGTCAAGCGTGCCCTAAGTGGAAAAGAATTTTCGGGCAAGGTTATTCTTGTGGCTACAGGAAAAGCGGCATGGCAGATGGCAAAGGCTGCTGAAGATTATCTGGGAGATAAGATTGATAAAGGCGTTGTCGTAACTAAATATGACCATGTTAAAGGTGATATTAACAGATGCGTATGCATAGAGGCAGGACACCCTGTTCCTGATGAGAATTCATTTAAGGGAACACAGGAAGCTATTGATGCAGTTTCTAATCTTAGTGCCAATGATACAGTTTTATTCCTTATATCTGGTGGTGGCAGTGCTTTATTTGAGAAACCACTGATACCGGGAGAAGAGTTACAGGATATAACTAACCAGCTTCTGGCATGTGGTGCTGATATTGTTGAGATTAACACAGTAAGAAAGAGATTATCTGCTGTTAAAGGCGGTAAGTTTGCTAAGATATGTGAACCAGCCCAGGTATATGCAATTGTACTTTCAGATATATTAGGTGATCCGCTGGATATGATAGCTTCTGGCCCGGCGTGTCCAGATACATCTACATGTGAGGATGCTAATAAGATAATTGCAAAATATAACATAAGATTATCAGATAAAGCAAAAGAACTGATGAATATAGAGACACCAAAACAGCTTGATAATGTCACAACACAGATTAACGGCAGTGTAAGACAGTTGTGCAGTGCAGTTGAAAAAGAGTGTGTTAAGTATGGTTATGAGCCGGTTATGCTGACAGACCAGTTATGCTGTCAGGCAAAAGAAGCTGGAAGCTTTCTTGCATCTATTGCAAAGACACATATCAATTCTGGCAGGAAAATTGCATTCATTGCTGGCGGTGAGACAGTTGTCAATCTTACAGGACATGGAAAAGGTGGAAGAAATCAGGAGATTGCGCTTGCGGCAAGTTCAGCAATATCAGGACTTTCCAATGTCGCAGTGTTCAGTGTCGGAAGTGACGGAACAGATGGCCCTACAGATGCGGCTGGCGGTTATGTAGATTCAGATACACATATGGAGTTAAAGAAGCTTGGCATAGATGAATACGAAGTATTAAAAGAAAATGATGCATATCATGCATTAGAGAAGGTTGGCGGTCTTATTAAGACAGGCCCTACAGGTACTAATGTCAATGATGTGGCAGTTGTATTAATTGGCTAGTTTCATATCCCCTATATGCCGGTATATATTTTGTGCTTATGTGCAGATATATATCGGCTTTTTTATTTGTATGTGTATTTGTATTGTGTTAAAATTAATACATTAAATGTAGAGAATTAATTTTAATATGAGGTATATGTATATGATGCAGAAGAAACATGATAATGAAGAGGAAAACTTTACAGTGGCAGGTTATACATTTACAACTAAAGAGGCTGCTGAGGATGCAAGAAATGAGATGAACGCTATACGTTATGTCTCATCCAAGACTGACAGGAAAGACCCTAAGCAGATATATATACTGTACAACACAATGCTTGATAAGGAATTGTTCAAGACACCTGTGGGACTTGATTATCTAAAGGATTTACAGCAGTATCTGTATAATAATAAAGATATTCCTAACGATAAGATAAGACCGATTCCGATTAATTCAGAGATTCAGTCCATGCTTACAGATAAAAGGGAGATGACCAAGACAAGAAGCAGGCTTGTAGGTCTTACCAAGGAGAGGGATAAGTACAAAGACAGATTTATAAGAATGGTAATTATCAATATAGCACTTGTCATAGTGGTTATTGCAATGGCAGTTATAATGGCTACATCACAGACACCTACAATTATTAATTATGAGAACAAGATTCAGGATAAATATGCTGGCTGGGAGGAGGAGCTTCAGTCAAGGGAAGCGCAGGTTAAGCAGTTAGAACAGCAGTATAAAAAATAATTTGTATCTCGTCACATTTTGAACATAAAGTAAGTTTATTATATAGAAAATGAAAAATGACTTTGATTGGAGAAGTATTATGGATAAGATTAAAGTTTTAGTTGTTGATGATGAAAGCAGAATGCGTAAATTAGTTAGTGATTTTTTATCTCGTAAGAATTATGAGGTGATTGAGGCTGGTGACGGAGAAGAAGCTATAGATAAATTCTATGAGGATAAGGATATAGCCCTGATTATTCTTGATGTCATGATGCCTAAGATGGATGGATGGGAAGTATGCCGCCAGATAAGGAAGAATTCTAAAGTGCCAATTATAATGCTTACAGCCAAGGGTGAGGAGAATGATGAGCTTACAGGTTTTGACTGTGGTGCGGATGAATATATATCTAAGCCATTCAGTCCTAAGATTCTTACAGCGAGAGTTGATGCGCTGGTAAGAAGAGCATATCAGATTGACAGCTCAGAGGTTGTTGAGATTGGCGGAATAGAGATTGACAAGGCTGCACATCAGGTAAAGATTGATGGACAGGAGATTGAGTTAAGCTATAAGGAATTTGAACTTTTATCATATTTTGTAGAGAATAAGGGAATTGCTTTATCAAGAGAGAAGATTCTCAATAACGTATGGAATTATGATTATTTTGGAGATGCACGAACTATAGATACACATGTTAAGAAGCTTCGTAAAAAAATGGGCGAGAAGGGAGACTGTATCCGTACTATATGGGGTATGGGATATAAGTTTGAAGTGTAATATATGAATGTACATTCAATTAAATTCAAGGTTACAACACTTTTAACAATACTTATTGCATCTCTTGTACTTATTTTATTTGTGATGAACAGCTTTCTTGCAGAAGGATACTATCTGGAGGCAAAGAGAAATCAGATGTTGACGGGATATGACAAGATTAATGAGCTTGTATGTTCCTATACAGATGGCACCATAACCAAAACACAGATGGAGGATAATCTCGAATATTATACATCGGCTAACAGCCTGTCAGTTCTTGTTGTCAACAGTGACTGGACAACATTATATACTAACAGTGCTGGCGAAGCTGATATGATTATGCGTCTTAAGAGAAATATATTCAATAATGATATATTTGAGGGTGATCCTTCAGAGACACAGGATGATTCCAAGGCTTCAGACAGTAAAAAGCCAGAGAAACCATCTGATGAGGCTGTGGATGATACACATGATAATCAGGATGGTTCTGATACACCGAAAAAGCTGTTTGATAAAGATAAGATTGACAAGATATATGACATGTATAACAGCGGAATAGCTGAGAACAGAGATATTCTTGTGGAATCAGACAAATATACTTTGCAGAAAGTATATGATGACAGAATGCTTGATTACTATTATGAGCTGTGGGGAACTCTTGACAATGGTTCATCCCTTATTATCAGAATTGGTATTCAAGGTATCAAAGATAATGTAAAGATATTCAATTCATTTATTCCACTTGCTGGATGCATAATTATAATAATAGGTGCAGTTGCAGCAGTTATATTATCATCTTATATATCAAAGCCTATCAAAGAAATTTCGGGTATTGCAGAGAAGATGGCAGGGCTGAATTTTGATGTCAAGTATACTGGTAAAGATAAAGGTGAGATTGGTATACTTGGTGACAGCATTAATAATATGTCTGAGAAGCTTGAGGAGAATATATCACAGTTAAAGGCTGCTAACCTTGAGTTACAGAAGGATATTGCCAAGAAGGAGGAGATTGAGCAGATGCGTTCAGGCTTCCTCTCTAACGTATCACATGAGCTTAAGACACCGATTGCGCTTATCCAGGGATATGCAGAAGGTCTGAAGGATGGAATAACAGATGACCCTGAGAGCATGAATTTCTATTGTGATGTCATAATAGATGAGGCTAACAAGATGAATAATATGGTTAAGAGACTTCTCACTCTTAATCAGATAGAATTTGGACAGGATGAGCTTGTTATAGAGAGATTTAATCTTATAGAGCTTCTTAATTCGGTTGTTATGGCTAATGAGCTTCGTGCCGGCCAGAAGGATATAAGCATTGAATTTGAAAAGATGGATGACAAGATTGATGTCTGGGCAGATGAATATAAGACAGAGGAAGTTATAACTAACTACATCAGCAATGCGATTAATCACTGCGATTTTGACAAGAAGATTAAAGTGTATTATGAGAAGAGACTAGATACAGTCAGGGTTTATGTATATAATACAGGAAAACATATTCCTGACGAGGATATTGAGAATATCTGGATTAAATTCTATAAGGTTGATAAGGCAAGAACCAGGGAATATGGTGGTAATGGCATAGGATTATCTATTGTCAAGGCTATTATGGATTCATATGGTAAGGAATATGGTGTTGCAAATGTTGAAGGTGGAGTTGAGTTCTGGTTTGACCTTGATGCTAAAGCGTGATATTATATAAGAAGATTATTTTACCGTTAGTTAATGCGAGGAATTTATGAAAAAGATATTAGTATGTTTATTAACAGGTATATTTGCTGTATCGCTTGTTGGATGTGGAGCAGATGATATCACACTTGACAGCCGTCAGAATGACTTAATTGCTGAGTACATAGCAGGAGAGATGCTTAAGTTCTCATATGATAATGAGTGGAAGTACACTAAGGTGAGGACAGCCCTTGATAAGTATGAGAGCAATGGAACAACATATAGTCCGATTGTTCCTACACAGCAGGCAACTACATCTGTTGCTGGTAATTCTACTACAGCAACAACTAAGGCAGGAACTACAAAATCGTCTGCTACGTCGTCTGCGACAGGTACAACAGCATCTACAGATGTATATCAGGCACTTACTAATGCACTTGGAATTACAGGTGCAAGCATAAGCGTTAAGGATTGTACTTCAGGAACAAGATATCCTATGGAAGAGTATGCGGTATGTATATCTGCCAGGGATGGATATAAGGTAGTAGCAGTTGAATTTAATATTAAGAATAATTCATCTTCGGAGATGACTCTTAACACAGCTTCAAGTGGAGTTACAATGCGTATAGATGCAGGCGGCAAGGATATTGTCCAGACAGCCTCGATGCTTAATAACGATATTATTGCGTTAAAGGATGTTAAGGTTGCGGCAGGAAGTACATATACAGCAGTAGCATGCTTTCAGGTTCCAGAGAGCAGTGCATCAGGTACTGCGACACTTACAGCATATAAGAATGGTGCATCACTTGGAACTATAAGTAATCTGTCTATTCAATAATAATCTATAATGAATAATTTTAAAGCGGACAATCCGGAATGATATGCCCCCTCTTAACTGGACAACCAGTAAGGAGGGGGCATATCAGAATATTAGTATTGATTTTAGAAGCCTATAACTTTATCCTGAGTGTACTGCAATGCTTCTTCATCAGTTAACTGGTGTACATATTCCGGCCTTGCGCTTGTATCGCTTCCCTCACCGAAACATTTGTATTCTCCATAATAACATGTCTCATGTGATTCAGGCTTGTTCCAGTCGTGGAAACCATAATCAGTTATCTGTGATGACATATAGCATCTTAAGAATACAGCTTTTGCATGTATTCT
>OIZI01000087.1_pt1 | contig 46557 bp, 43 predicted proteins | sample 1588441 | NCBI WGS metagenome assembly OIZI01 (sample SAMN03283284) | human gut metagenome | biome: human-associated habitat; material: feces | host: Homo sapiens | place: Peru | collected 2012 | reverse complement strand
GCTTGCGGCCTACTGCCGAGTGTCCAGTGATTCAAGCGACCAACTCCACTCCTTCGCCGCACAAATCAAATACTACTCCGAATACTGTAAACGGCATCCCGAATACAAATTCGTAGACATTTATGCAGACGAGGGCGTGACCGGAACGAGCATGGAAAAGCGGGATGACTTCCGCCGAATGCTGCGGGACTGCAAAAAAGGCTTGATTGACCGCATCATCGTCAAATCCATGTCACGCTTCGCCCGAAACACCGAGGAAATGCTGACGGCGCTCCGAGCGCTGGAACAAATGGAAGTCAGCGTATACTTCGAGGAACAAGGGCTTGACACCCGGTCCATGAACAGCGAGATGTTCGCAACCTTCCCCGGCATGATCGCCCAACAGGAAAGCATCTCCATATCGCAGAATATGCGATGGAGTTATCAAAAGAGAATGAACTCCGGCGAATTCAACTGCTGCGCTCCGGCTTACGGCTTCGACCTCATCAATGGCGAGCTCGTAATCAACGAAACGGAAGCGGCTGTGATTCGCCGGATTTTTAATCTCTACTTACAGGGCATCGGTATGCAGAAAATTGCCAATCTGCTCAACGCCGATGAGGTGAGCAGACGGTACGGTCAGGAAAAATGGTATCATACCACCGTGAACTATGTGCTGAATAATGAGAGGTACATGGGCGACGCTCTCCTGCAAAAGAAAATCACCTCACAGACCCTGCCGTTCAAAAAGCAGAAAAATCACGGCGAACAGACGATGTACTATATCGAGGACAGCAATCCTGCCATCGTGAGCCGTGAAACCTATGAGGCGGTGCAGGCGCTTATTAAAAGCCGACAGCCAAACTGTAAGCGAAGCTATAAAACCTATCCGCTGTCCAAAATGCTTCGCTGTCCCGAATGCGGCCGCAGCTTCCGCCGTCAGACGATAAAAGGCACAGCCTATTGGATATGCGCCGGAAAAGCCACGGGACAAACGAATTGCACTTGGCGCAGAGTCCGAGAGCAAGAAGTATACGCCGCATTCAACCTTATGATACGGAAGCTGAGCGCCAACCGAGAATATCTGCTCGGCACGCTCATCCGCCAGCTCGAACAACTGCAATACCGTACCACAGGCAGTCAGCAGCGGATCAAAGAACTCGACCGAGAGATTGCCGACCTTGCGGCGCAGAACCTTGTCCTCTCCCGTCTGCACGGTAAAGGATTACTCAATGCCGCCGATTACACGGCACAGTCCGATGCGCTTGAAAGCAGAATAACCGAACTGCGGATCGAACGCCGAACCAAAATCACCGAAAGCGATGAGGACGAAATGTTGGATGGGCTGAAACTGCTGAACGACATCCTCACAGAAACCGAACTCGGCAAGGACTTCGACGCCGAGTTGTTCGGGCAAACGGTGGACAGCATCACGGTGGACGGCAATGACCAACTGACCTTCCACCTCATAGGCGGCATCAGCCTGCCCGAAAAAATACGAGAGAAAGGACGGTGCTGCCGAGCATGAACCATCGAAACATACCGTTTGGCTACACTATGGAAAACGGCACGGTCATCATCAACGATATCGAAGCCGCTATTATCCGAGAAACAGCCGAACAATATCTCAGCGGGAAATCACTGAGAACCATAGCCGAACTGCTGACCGCAAAGCGAGTTGAGTATATGCCCGGCAAGAACGATTGGAACAGGTCACGCATACAGCGCATGATCGACGATAAGCGCTATATCGGCGAAAACGGATATCCTTCCATACTCACCGAGCAAGCGTATACGGCTATGCAGGCCATGAAAACCGAAAAGAACACGCAAAAGGCAGTATCCCACTTCAAGCTGACCGTTCCGGTCGTCTGCCCAAGCTGCGGCAGCAGAATGCAGCGACGCTACGACAACCGCCGTAAAGCATCTACATGGTGGTGCTGCCCCGAATGCAAAACCATCGTCAGCATAACCGACGAGGATCTGCAAAACGGCATTACAGAACGGCTCAACGAAGTCATCGCCGACCCCGAAAGAATCGAGATACCCGAAAGCGCCTATGAGGAAAGCCAAGAAGTCAAGCGCATGAGCGCAGAGATAACCAAGACCCTCGACACCCCCGGCTTTGACAAAGAGGCGCTGAAGCAAAAAATGCTCACTTGCGTGAGCGAAAAATACAAGTGCCTTGGAACGGAAGTGACCACGGCGCAGAGCCTAAAAGATACATTCAAATCCGCATCACCGCTGACGGTCTATGACAGCGCCTTGGCAGACCAAGCGGTCAGCGAGATACACCTACAAAAAAACGGCGAAATAAGCCTTACACTGATAAACGGTCAGAGGATCGGAAAGGAGGAAACCGCATGACGCAGACAGCAACAATGAAACCGCAAAAGAAAGTGCATATCATCCCGGCGACGATAGACACCAAAGCGGCGATAACACAGAATTACCGACAGCTCAGAGTTGCCGCTTACTGTCGGGTATCAACGGCGCAGGACGAACAGCTAAACAGCTACGAGGTGCAGAAAACCCATTACGAGGAACGCATCCGCACCGAGCCGAAATGGACGCTTGTCGGCATCTTCGCCGATAAGGGCATCACGGGAACGAGCATGAAAAAGCGTGACGAATTCAATAAAATGCTCCGCCTTTGCTACAAGGGTAAAATCGACATGATCATCGTCAAATCCATCAGCCGCTTTGCCAGAAACACCCTCGATGTAATCAAAACGACACGAAAGCTCCGAGATGTCAATGTGGATGTGTTCTTCGAGGAACAGGGCATTCACAGCATCGACCCTGCCTCGGAATTTTACATCACCATCTACGGCTCGATAGCCCAAAGCGAATCCGAAAATATCAGCGCCAATGTCAAATGGGGCAAAGCTCAAAGTGCAAAGCAAGGTGTCGTGCCGTTCCAATGCAAGCACTTCCTCGGCTACACGAAAAGCGCAGACGGTGAGATCGAAATCGTCCCCCAAGAAGCCGAGATTGTCAAAGAAATATATACACGCTATCTCTCTGGCGAGAGCCTGCACGGAATAAAAAGCTATCTCGAAGGGAAAGGAATACCGACACCGGGCGGCTGCACCGAATGGCAGCACCGAACCATTCGCTCCATACTGACGAATGAAAAGTACAAGGGCGATGCGGTAATAAACAAAACCTTCGTGACCGACTGCATCAGCAAGCGGGTCAAGGTGAATAACGGTGAGCGGACGAAATACTACATCGAGGAAAACCACCCTGCCATCATCGACGCAGGCACCTTTGCAAGAGTTCAAGAGGAAATCGCACGGCGGGCAGGCAAACCGAAGGTCAAACAGAAAGGCACGATAACCGAGCTGAGCCGATACTCAAGCAAATATGCGCTGACCGAACTGCTGATCTGCGGCGAATGCCGTACCCCTTACCGCCGATGCACTTGGACGGTACACGGCAAAAAGAAAGTTGTATGGCGGTGCATCAACCGACTTGATTACGGCAAGAAATACTGCCACGATTCACCGAGCATCGAGGAAAGCCTGCTGCAAGATGCCATTATGAGAGCGATCATGCAAACAGCAAAACAAAATACAGAAGTGCTGAAAACGCTGAAACTGCATATAGGCATGGGGCTTACAGACGAAACCACCGAGGATAAGACCCTCGACATTCAGATACGCATAGCGGAGTTGGATGCCGAGTTTCAGAAAATGCTCAGGGCGGTATCCGCCGACAATGCAGACGCCATCGACGAGGGACGGATCGCCGAGCTCATGAGTGAAAAGCAAAGGCTGACCGTGCAGCTTGAACATTACGCTTCCATGCGGCAAAAGCGAGAAAGCGCAAAGTCCCGACTCGATGAGATTTACACCATACTTGACGGACTGCAAAACCACCCGATGGAATATGACGACAAGCTCGTCCGGCAGATTATCGAATGCGTAGTGGTGGAATCAAAAGAGAAAATCAAGGTGGTCTTTATCGGCGGCACGGAAATTGAGATGGCACTATAGGATACAGGTTTTTATCGGTAAAGGCTTACACGTATGACTGGATAGCAATGCCTTTCGGAAAAGTATTTCCCGCAGCAGGCGATAACAGAATTACCCCTACTTGTGCTGTTTACACAAGCAGGGGTAATTCATCTGTGGGAGAAAGTTCTTTTTACAAATGGTTATGCAAACAACTTGGACGGGGTTATAATAGACCTCGACTTCTTTCAATCCATTCCCAGTAGTACTTGCCGGTTAGTGCCGTAGAACACATCCTCACGGCGGGCGATATGCTTGCAGAACAGTTCAAACACATCCCAATCGTCATAAATGTCAAATTCAAACGAGTGACCCCAGATATAAAATAATTGGGGCTCTTCCAGCGTCGTTTCATCCATCGCCAGAAACTCGTCTGCCAGCCGATCATCCTCCATCTCTCGAATGACCTCCTCGTCTGACAGCTGGATCAACGCTGGGTAGATGGTGTGAGCAGCGGATCATGTATTGTCGCACTCTCCTCTGGACTCGGCCTGACGTGTGCTACTTCACGATGCCCTGGATTCAATAACAATTCAAACGCATGATTTCATCGGGAATGTCTCTTGAAGAGGCAACTGTGGTTTTTTACCAAAACGTTGTCAATTCTTTTATGCCATTTTTAATTAATCGCAGAATGATTTTTCTTTTGCTTTGTTGTATTGGACCTGTATATGCATGGGTTTTGCTTACTTGTGAATGCGAAAGAAAGGATGACAACCTCATTTCGTGAATTTCCAAACACATTTCGAAATATCTTGGCAAATAGGAAGAAAAAGTTTTGTTTTGTCTATTGATTGATGATCCTATATGTCCAAGTTTATATCCTCCTAATTCGGGATGTTCCTTGACGAGGATACTGCATACACGATCATTTAATGTGTCCCAAAGGTTCACAAAAGCAGTTAAATCTGTTTTCCAGTAGCCAAGAGCAGTAAAAAGTGTGCGCTCAATCTGGTCATGTTCTTTTCCAAGCTTTTTCTTCCATGAGATTTCATATTGAGTTTGGACCAATTCAAAAAGATATTTATTGATTTGACTATTAGTATAATGGTTACGCAAAATCAAGCCGGATTTTTTAAGCACGTTTTGTGCAACTGGTGCTATATTTAGTGTTTGAGGAAGTGCAAGAGCATTCTCAGAAAGAAGATAGTGATTTGCGACAGCTAATGACAGGTCTGCCGGATCGCTGTTTATAAAACCATCCAAAATGTTTTTGTCAATTTTTTCAATGCATAAGCCTTTTTCGGCTAAGTGAACAACGCAACTTTTGACCCACCAGTTGCTTTTTTTAATGTAAGCGCATTGTCTTTTCCCAATGGGGGATGTATCATACTTGAGGATAAGCAAAAGAAGGTGTGCCTTAAAGCGACTATCAATAATAAATGGAGTCTTTTTATCGCTCTTAAGCAAAGCTTTGGCAAGTTCTAGAAACCTTTGTGAATCTGAATGATTAAGGTTCCCCTCGATAGACTCTAATATTATTCCTGCCGCAAACTGCTGAGTCTTGTCCTGACAGCATTGATATGCATAATTACTGATGCTCGAAGGAATAACTCTTGGGTATCGTTGAATATAGTAGGCAAAAGAATGAATCAAATTGGGATATTTTATAACTGCCGAAATAGCTAGCTTGTTGGTTTCATAATTCTGAGTTACACATTGAAAATAACGTCTGATAGAAGTTAAATCGGTCGGCTCCTCTTTAAGAAGCTTTCTAATCGTTTTAGTAGCTATTTGCGATTTCTTCTCATCATCAAACTCATCGTCGAATAAGGGCTTACTGATGCGTTTGATCTCATTGTCAATGTTAGTGATTTCATGAGTTGAGATTTTCGAAGACTGCGGAAATAATCCTAATTCTTTACTTTTTTTGTCAAGCAAGAACAAGACCCATTTTACGGTAGCTTCATCAGCCGCCAGTATCCGAATATCATCAACATATCGGTAATATACGAAACTCGATGTTTTTTGCAGTTTTTCAATATATGAATCATATTCTTGAAGAACTGCTTCGGCAACAATTCCAGATGCTTGCGGACCTTGCGGAATTCCCGCTCCAAGGTCCCTCCCGTTAGAAGATTCCCATTTCCTCAAAAGTTCAATAAATGATGTGGCACAATTTTCGCTGAAATTGAATTTCTCTACCAAGATGCTCCACAAGAGGCGATGATTAATAGTATCGTAGCAAGCAGTCAAATCAAAAGAAGCTATGTACTTATTCCCGTTAAGGAAAGCCTTTATTATGGCTTTTGTGTATGCCTTATATGAATCTTGCCATCGTTGATAAAAGAAATTACTCTCTGGGTTTGTACACAAATTTCCAAACACGCTTTTCCTATAACGTTTTGTAATCTGGGAATTTGAAATTATGGCGTTTGCTAAAACATTGGCGTAAGCTTGATAGACAATTTGATCTTCAATTGAGAGGAGTGTATACATTCGGGTAAGGTTGTTAGCTTTGGGCATGAATGCTCGAACACTTTGGGTTGGAAGATATCCTGCTTTAAGTTTTTTTCTTAACATTTCAATATTCATTTCGCTCGCCATACCGTAGATTGAATATGTATCACGGAAAAAATTCTTATATGTACTTTCTGGATTGGTCAATAAACGAGTATATGCAAGAGCCAAATTGGAGCGTTTGGCTATATTGGCTTTCGTATACATTTTAGCCCTCCTACCTTTATATGAACGAATTTTTCATAAGAAAAGCCTTGCCGATGCGGCGGGAATCGTAGACGGTTCCCATTTCAAACTGACCAGAACAAAAACACTCATTCAATTCTTTACGTACCTCTCTGCGCCCAATAAAATTCACGTGTAATATCATAACGCAGCTTCTTATAGTTGTAAACAGGTTTGCAAAATTTTTTTCAAAGAGAAGCCAAATAACCATTACAAAGTGGTCCGACAGGTAAGATGCCTATCTTGCTTTTTGTATCATCCAAATGCGTATGTCAGATCATTGAATGTGTTACAGTGAAATCGAAGGAGATGATCGAGGGAAGTTCGTCAGCGGTACGGAAATCGAGATGGCACTATAAAGAGATTGAAAAACGCAAGGGAGTGAGATATAATGATTGTCGCAGTGTCACGAATCCCCCTACCAAAAACAGAAAGGTATCTCTGTTGGGTACGGGTGGCAAAGCCCCAAAGACGAATGTCTTTGGGGCTTTCTTTTTACCTATTACTTCTTTACGCTTGCTCCAGTCGCACTCGGAGCTTTGGAAAGTAAGAAGTAATAGGTAAGAGATAAGAAGCATTTTGCAAGGCTTTGCCTTGCTTTTTTGTCTGTTGCGCAGACTGCCGTATTATGTTACAATACTTTCATAACAACCAATGAAAGAAAGGGTGGGTATAAAATGAATGGTGCCGAAAACAAAATAGCGGAGCTCGAAAAAAGAATTTCAGTGCTTGAAGAAAAGCTGAAAAACGTGATGATTTATTCCGAGGAAGCAAATGTATCGTTCAATAATTCTAATGTAAATATGCTGCAAATTCTCGGTGACGGAGCAAATGTTGCTCTTGAAAATGTGCCGCTTGACAGTGTGGAAATTTCCGGTGACGGAAACAATGTCGCCATTTCCGATTGTCCGATCGCTGCTTGTGCAAACGGAAATGAGCGCGACCTTGACGATGCAGAGAACAGAGTCGCCGATTTGGAATGTCGCATAGAAGATATATAGAAAGGCACCCCCACCGCACCGTCTTTACGACGGGCGGCGGGGGTGCCTTTCTGTATTGCACTTTTTGCTGCGTTGTGCTACAATCAGGACGGCAGCTGTCCTTGCTGCTCCAGGCGCTTTGCCTCGTCGACCTGTTTAAGACCCAGGTTGATGAAGTAGACAATGACGACCCAGGCGAGAACAGTCAGCGTGATCGGCACCAGATACATCGGTGCGTTGATCGGCATATCCCAAATGCCGTGCAGCACGATCGGGATGAGGCAGACGAGCAAGAAACGTTTGTCGTTCAGGTGCTTCTTGCTGATAGGATCAAAACCCTTTGCCAGCATCAGCCCCGCGCCCTCGATGGCAGCCCAGGCGACATGACCGCCGGGCGCCAAAAAGCCGCGCACCACCACGGTGTTCAGCATGCTCGCCACACCGCCGCTCGCTCCGTAGCGGTAAATATATCCCGCAGTTTCAAACGCCGCAAAGCCTGCGCCGATGGCAGCACCCACAAGCAGACCGTTCAAAATGTATTTGTTCTTCTTGTTTTTGAATATGAACAGTGCAACGATCGCCGCTTTGGGAATCTCTTCCAAGAGACCGACCATCATGGCGCCGGTGTAGGTGGAAATATCCGTATTGATATCCAGCGAGAGAAGCAGGATCGCAAGAATCAGGGACAGCGCGCCGCCCCAAATGAAATACTGCATCACCTTGTAAAACGGCACATTCCGAAAAACATTGATCTCAAAGAAGAAAATCAAGACGGTCACCGGCATGGCAAATGCACCGATGATGATGAGTCCCGGAAGAAAATTTGTGTTGCCGTAGGAAATGTAGCCTATTCTCAGCGGGATATAGGCAATGAGAAAGAAAATGAACATTTTGAGGTACACCCACGCGCTGACGTTGTGGGGGTTGATATCCTGCAGGCGCGGCGTCGTTTTTGCCGAGCCGCAGACAAACACGTCGTCGAGATCCTCCTGCGAGTGCTTTTTGAACGTGTTTTTGAACAGATCCTTGAAGGTGACATAGCTTTCGGATTTTGCGCCGGTGAGCTTATCCAGATTTTCCGTGATCACCCCGGCGGCGCTCTTTTTCTTCAGCGGAAAGCCGCAGTTCGGGCAGTTCACATCGGCGGGCGACACTTCCTTGCCGCATTCGGGGCAGAAGCTCACCTCATTTTTGTATCCGCAGTTCGGACAGAACTGCGCGCTGGCAGAAATTTCCTGCCCGCACTCTTTACATTTGATAAGCGACATAACTCAACTTCCTTTCTGCATGGTTGTGATGATCAGGGAAACCACGTTGTTGATCTCCTGCGTGTTGGTGTTTTCTTCCTTTGAGCCGATCATCAGCAGCTTTCCGTCCACCACCGTGGCATAGCGGTTATCGTTCACGATGTGCCCGTCGGAGGTATACTGGTACTGCATGCCGTAGGTATAGTGATTACCGATATAGGCAGAAACAAGATTGATGGTGATGGTCACATCGCCGTAGGTCTTTTGCAGCTCCGCCGTCATAGCGTTCAAAAACTGCACGGGATCGGTGTAGTCCGCGCTCCAGCCCAGCATCACATACGGAATCAGCGCCCCGTCGGCGTCGATATAGCGCCCGACATAGCTCAGCCCGTTCTGATCGGTGCAGGTCTTATAGCCTGCGGGAATCTGATACTGCAGATGCACATTGGTATCGTTCACGACCAAATTGCCGGTCGTGGGATCGGCTGTCGACGACGGCTGTGTCGGCGTATCGCTCGGTGTCCCTTGTGACGGCGTCTGCGACGGTGTGGGCTCTGTCCCGGACGGCGTGGTGCTGCGCGTCTGATTCAAAATGAAAAAGCCCACCACGATCACCAAAAGACCGATGATGATATACTTATAATCGATCTTTCCTTTGAACTTCGGCGACTCCTTTTTTTGCGGTTCTTCCGCTGCTTTCAGCGCATATCCGCACTTCGGGCAAACATCCGCCTGGTCGCTCACCATGTTCTGACATTCCGGACATTGTATCAATGCCATCCGCAAACTCCCCCTTGAAAATCGGTTTCTTTCTTTCAGTATACAGAAAATACGCAAAATAGCAAGCAGCTTGTCAGCAGAAGCAATGCTTTTTCCGACAAGTCACAGGGACTATGAGGTGACAGTATGGAATTTCGCGAAACACTCAATGACTATTTGGAGACGCTGCACTGCACGTCGAAGGAACTTGCGGTGTGTGCCGACATGTCCGAGGCGGTCATCAGCCGCTACAGAAGCGGCGAACGCACACCGAAAGCCGACAGCGAACAGATAAAAAAGCTGGCTGCCGCGCTTTTTGCCCTTTCCGAAAAGACAGGCACACCCGTCGGCAGCGAAGCGGACATTGCCGCAGCGCTCACCGAGGCGATCGAGGGCAAGGAACACTTCGACTATGACAGCTTCAGTGCGCGCTTTAACGCGCTCATTGTGGCGCTCGGCATCAACGTCAACGAGATGGCAAAGGCCGTCACCTTTGACGCGTCGCACCTTTCGCGCATCCGCTACGGCAAGACGCGCCCCTCCGATCCGACGGAATTTTGCAGGCGCGTGTGCGACTATGTCGTTTCCCGCTATGCCTGCACCGATCACATCGCCGCCGTCTATCCCCTTTTGGCGCTTTCCGCAGAGGAAGCGCCGACAGAGGAGGTGCTGGCGAAAAAGCTCTCGGCATACCTTTTGGACGGTCCCGCCCTGCCCGACGAGAAAGAGCCTGTCGGCGATTTTCTCCGCCATTTGGACAGTTTCCGTCTCGACGACTATATCAAGGTCATCCACTTTGACACCCTCAAGGTACCGAACATCCCCTTCTATCGTCCCAAAAGCCGCAACTATTACGGGCTTGAGGGGATGAAAGCGGGAGAATTGGACTTCTTCAAGGGCGCTGTTTTGTCCAGGTCAACAGAGGATATTTTCATGTGCTCCGACATGCCGATGGAAGACATGGCGGAGGATGTGGAGTTCGGCAAGAAATGGATGTTTGCCATCGCCATGTCGCTGAAAAAGGGGCTGCATCTCAACATCATCCACAACCTCGACCGTCCCTTTGAGGAAATGATGCTGGGGCTGGAAAGCTGGGGCCCCATCTATATGACCGGTCAAATTTCCCCTTTCTATCTGAAAGAAATGAAAAACAGCCCCTATCGCCACTTAAACTATGTCTGCGGCAAATGTGCCCTGACGGGAGAATGCATCGAGGGGCATCATGCCGACGGCAAGTATTATTTGGCGACCGACGCTGCGGAGGTTGCCTATTATAAAAAGAAAGCGGCGCTTTTGCTGAAAAAAGCCAGACCGCTTATGGAGATCTTCACTGCGCAAAACCGCGTGCTTTATGAAATTTTTCTGCGAAAGGATGCCGCGGCGGACGACGACCGCAAGCGCACGCTGCATTCCCTGCCGCTGTTTACCATGAACGATGCACTGCTTGCCGACATGCTGAAGCGCCATGCGCTCTCCGACGAGCAGAAAGCACAGGTGCTGGCATATAAAGAGGCGGAAAAGACCCGCATGGAGACGATCCTGCAAACGCACCGCGTCACCGACACCGTCTGTCTGCCGGACAGAGAGACGTTCGAGGCTTGCGGCGGCGCGACCCTCGCGCTGGAGGACGGCTTTTTCGAACAGCCGCTTTCCTATACCTTTGAGGAATACACCGCGCACGCCGCACAGACAAAGGCGTTTGCTCACGAAAACTATGCCGTGCAATTCACCGATCATCCGGTGTTCGGCAACATTTCCATCACAGCGGTGGGAGAACAGTATGTGGTGCTGTCCAAATGTGCCGACCCGGTCATCCATTTTGTCATCCGTCATCCGAAACTGACTGCCGCCATTCGCGCGTTCCGTCCGGCGGAGAAATACTCACTTGATCAGTGAAAACACCAAAATGGCGACGCCGAGCACGACCAGAATGACACCCGTCATGCGGTTGAGGGCGGCGGGGCTTGCCTTGTTGGCGATCTTTGCCGCGATGCGGGCAAAGATAAAGGTGAACGCCACGCAGAGCACCAAAAGCAATATGTCGGGGCTGCCGCCGATCGCAAAGTGGGACACAGCACCCGTGAGCGCCGTGAAGGTCATGATGAACACGCTTGTCCCGACGGCGGTCTTCAACTCATAGCCCATCACGCTCGTGAGCAAAAGCAGCATCATCATGCCGCCGCCCGCGCCGACAAAGCCGCAGATGAAGCCGACGATTGCGCCGCAGACCACGGATTTTATGATGCGCGAGCGCGCCGACTGCGCCGCCATGTCGGATTTTTCGGTCATGACGGGCTTCACGATAAATTTCACACCGAGCAGCATCGTCATAAACACCGAGAAATTCCCCATGGTGGTTGACGGCACAAAACTCGAAACATAGCTGCCGACAACGGTGAACAAAAGCACCGCCAGCATCATGACAACGCCGTTTTTGATGTCCAGATTTTTATTCTTACCGTAGGTATAGGCAGAGACGGCGCTTGCCAGCACATCCGACGCCAGCGCGATGCCGACCGCTGCATACGGCTCGACTCCCAAAAAGGTCACGAGCATCGGCGTGATCACTGCTGCTGCGCTCATGCCGGCAAAGCCCGTGCCGAGCCCTGCGCCCACACCCGCCAACAGACACACCAACACCGTTATGACATATTGCATATCTATCACCTGTCGAACAGTATACCATATCTGCGCATTTTTGCAAGCATGCAAAAAGAGGGACGCTGTCGCGTCCCTCTTTTTCGTTACGGTTTTTATTTCTCCGGCTGGCTCATGATATCGTCATCGCCGCTTACGTCGCTTCCGGTGTCCGCGCCGCTGTCATCGCCCGTACTGCCAAGCACCTGGTCGATGGCGGTGTTTGCCGTTCCGGTCCAATTCTTCACCGTGCCGAACCATTTGATCATTTCATCATACTTCTCGTCGGTGATCTCGCCGTCACCCTCCAGAAGCTCCTTATACTGGGTCAGAAGCGATGACATCTCTTGGAACACGCTGATCAACTGCTCGTCAAGCGCATCGGCGTTTTCATTGATCTTCGTCGCCACAGCGTTGAACGCCGTGCTGGTCTCGTTGAACGCGTCGATAGCTTCCTGCTTCTTCGGATTGGCACCGCAGGCTGCAAAGCAGAACAGCATGGAGAGCACCATCAGAACGGAAAGCGCAGCGGTCAAGATTTTTTTCATAGGAAATCCCCCTCAATTTGAATTGCAGGCACAGTATAGCACACCGCGCACACCAAGGGGCGAAAAAAGAGCGAAATGCTGTTTTTTCCGCGCGAAATGCAGTTTTTGGCGATTGCAAACGGTGCGGTGATATAGTAAGATAGTAAGGAAAGGGGGATGACAGCATGCGTATTGCCGTTTGCGACGACAACGCAGTGTTTCTGCAAAACGCCGTACAGCTCATCGAAAGATGGGGTGCAGAGCGCTGCCACCCCATCGAGGTCTGCCCGTTTGAAAACGGCGACGCGCTCATTGCCGCAAATGCGTCGGCGCGCTTTGACGTCATTTTCTTGGATATTCTCATGCCGATGCTCAGCGGCATGGACACCGCCAGAGAGCTGCGGCAGCACGACAGTGCCGTGCGTATTCTTTTTTTGACCGCTTCACCGGAATTTGCGCTGGAGTCCTATGAGGTGAAGGCGCAGGGGTATCTCTTGAAGCCCGTCGCCTATGAAAAGCTGCGGACAGCACTTGACGAGTGCGCCGCCGTCATGACGACGCAGCCGAAGCACCTGATCGTCCACACCCCCTATGGCTATCAGCGGGTCTATTATCACACCATCGCCTATATCGAGGCGCAGAACAAGCGCGTGTGCTTTCATTTGGAGTCCGGCGAGGTCGTTGCTTCCGTTGAGCCGCTGTATACGTTCGAGAAAGCGTTGACCGTGGACGAGGGCTTTTTCAAGTGTCACCGCAGCTATATCGTGTATATGCCGCATGTGGAGCACTTCAACGCCGTGCAGATCACCACGAAAGCGGGCGACGTGCCCATTGCGCGCGGCTTTGCCAAGCCGTTCAAGGATGCCTATTTTGCGCTGATGTTCCGCGACGGAGAGGGGGGCATGCCGTGCTGACGACTGTGCTCAGCGTTGTGCACAACGCCACAACGCTTTTGTTCGGCGTGTATGTTTCCGCCGCCTTCCTCGGCGTGCGCATGAACCGCAAAAACATTTTGCGCCTGCTTTGCTTTTCGCTTGCTGTCGGGGCATTGTATGTCGGGTCGTTTCTTCTGCTCGGCGCGGACGGCACGAAAAAGATCTATCCGCTCATCGTGCATCTGCTGCTCATCCTGTTTCTGACCTGCTTCTATCGCTACCGTTTTTCCCTTTGCACCTTAACGGTGCTGACGGCATATCTGTGCTGTCAGATCAGCAACTGGTTCGGCATCGCGGCGCTCAACCTGACCCATCGGGAATGGGTCTATTACAGCGTGCGCATTTTTATCACGGTGCTCACCTTTGTGCTGCTTTTGCGCTATGTTTCCGACGCCACCGCGCAGCTGCTGCAAAAGCCGACAAAGTCGCTTTTGATCTTGGGACTCATTCCGTTTGTGTATTATCTCTATGACTACCTCACGGGCGTGTATACCTCGCTTATCTATTCCGGCAACGCCGTGGTGGTGGAGTTCATGGGATTTGTGCTGTGCATTTTCTATATTCTGTTTTTATTTCTCTATTTCAAGCAATATGAAGAAAAGACGGAAGCAGAGCAGCGCAACCGTCTTATGAAAATGCAGCAGCAGTGGTCTGCAAAGGAGATCGACACCGCGCGCCGCTCCGCACAAGCCGTCGCGCTGCTGCGGCACGACATGCGCCATTTTCTCGCCCACCTTTCGCTGCTCATCCAAAACGGCGAGCTGGACAAGGCGCAGACCTGCATCGGCGAGATCACCGCTGCCGTCGATGAGACAAAAAATGCGGTTTATTGCAAAAACGAGATCGTGAACATGATCTTAGTTTCCTATGAGGAACGCATCAAGGAAAACGGCATCGCGTTCTCCCACCGCATCCAGCTGCCGGAGACGCTGCCCGTCTCCGAGGTCGATCTGACGTCCATTCTGTCAAACGCATTGGAAAATGCCGTCCATGCCGTGCTGCCGCTGCCGAAGGAGCAGCGCCGCATCGACTTTGAGGCGCGCATCCATGCGGGGCGTTTGCTGCTTTCGGTCAAGAACACCTTTGCCGAAAAGCCGCATTTTGCGGACGGGCTGCCCGTCGCGGCAAAAGCGGGACACGGCTTCGGCACGCAAAGCATCCGCTGTGTCGCGGAAAAGCTGCACGGCAGCTGTCGGTTCTCGGTCACGGACGATCTGTTTGTTGTGCAGGTCATTCTTTGACGGGCAAAAACTGCACCCGCTTTTTGCCGACATTGCCGCCCCACAAGGCGGTTGGACAGAGGACACCATCCCCGTCATCCCCAAGGCGGGCACATTCCTGTGGGATTTGCCGGCGGGCGAGGACAAGCATCTTGTGATCCTCTGCGGCGCAGGCAGCCTGTCTGTCAACACAGAGCACACGCTCGGCGGCACGGACGGCGCTGATTTCCCTGACGCCTTCAAACCGCTTGCCACACTGCGGAGGCGCAAATGTTCCGGGGGCTTGCGTCCCGCCCGCTTTTATGGTACACTGCCAAAAAAGGGGGAATTCGTTTGCGTCTTTCCACCGTCGTCAAGCGCACGCTGCTGACCCTCGGTGCGCCGCTGCGTCACTTGCAGGGGCATCCCGCGCCGCAGGTCGAGGATATACCTATCTATATACAGGAACTGCCCTCCGCCTTTTCGGGATATCGGATCGCGGTGGTGTCCGACCTGCACCTGCCCTACAGCCTTTCCACGCCGCAGCAGGTGACGGACGCTGTGCGCAAAGCCGCGCCTGACTGCATTTTCATTGCAGGCGACCTTGCCAACCGCTATACCCGTTTTGACAAGGACGGCATCGACGCCTTTCTTGCGGCGCTTGTCGCCGTTGCGCCCTGTATCGCCGTCATCGGCAACCACGAGCGCGGCATCTACCGCGAGAACTACCGTGCCGCCATGCAGAAAGCAAACATTCCGCTTCCCGAAAACGCCTTTGTCGCGCTGGAGCGCGGCGGGCAGACACTCCCCGTATACGGTGTCGGCTATCCCCCGAAAACGGTCACGGTGACCGACATGCCCGCGCTTTTGCTGCTGCATCATCCCGAGGACGCCGCCGCTTTCAAAAGTGCAGGCTTCTCCCTTGCCGTGTGCGGGCACGCGCACGGCGGGCAGATCGGTCTCGGCAAGCGCGGACTGTATGCGCCGGGGCAGGGCTTTTTCCCGCAGTATGTCAGCGGGCTGTATACCGTCGGCGACATGGCGCTTGTCGTCAGCCGCGGACTCGGCGACAGCTCTCTTTCCCTGCGGCTGCACAACCCGCCGCATCTGCCCGTCCTCACACTGTACGGCAAATAACGTTGTCAGTGTGCATAATTTCCGTTTTTTCAGAGAAAATTTGTGATACAGATTTTACAAAAAATTCAAAACCTATTGACAACACTCGAGCATGCGCGTATAATAACGACAAATTCAGAAAAGGAGTGAGCAGAATGTACGGTTTCAAGGCTAACACATCTCGTACAACAACCGATGCTACCACACCGGCTGCTTACTCCTGCGCTCCTGTCGCCCTTTCTCTGAGCATCGCTGTTATTGCGATGCTCATTTTTGTTATGGTACGAATTACCATGCTGGCAGTATTGCACATTATTGTACTTCTTCCCATTGTAGGGCTTATGCTTATCGTAAAGAAAATTGAACCGTTGAAAGCAAGACCGAAAGGTTTTCTGGAACCCGCATGAATTTGTGAAAATGCCGGTCCTGCTTTCGCGGGACCGGCTTTATTCTTTTATTACTGTATTTTACAACCCCTGCGGCTGTTAAAATAAAAAAACTGCAAAAGGAGAGACCCTGTATGAAAAAGTTCACCAAAGTTGCTGCCACCGTGATGGCAGTCGCCATGTTCGCAAGCGTATTTGCGGGCTGCGGCGCAAGCTCCGCCGATAAACAGTTCTTTATCGGCTCCACCGGCCCTCTGACCGGCGACGCATCCGCCTATGGCAATTCCGTCAAGAACGGCGCTCAACTCGCCGTTGACGAGATCAACGCCGCCGGCGGTCTCAACGGCTACACCTTCAAGTTCGACATGAAAGACGACAAAGCGACCGCCGAGGACGCCGCCACCGGCTATGACGCCCTGATGGATGACGGTATGCAGATCTCTATCGGCAGCGTGACCTCCGGCTCCTGCGAGTCCTTCGCGGCGAAGTCGGTTGAAGACAATCTGTTCTTCATCACCCCGTCCGCTTCCGCGGCATCGGTCATCACCGGCCGTGACAATGCGTTCCGCGTTTGCTTCGGCGATCCGGATCAGGGCACGCTGGCTGCCGAAGAGCTGACCGCCAAGTATAAGAAGATCGGCGCGATCTATGACACCAGCGATCCCTATTCCAAGGGCATCTATGAAGCATTTGACGCCGAAATGAAGAAGCTGAATGTCACCTTTGCGACCCAGTCCTTCGATCAGGAGAACAAGAAAGACTTCTCCACCCAGGTGGAAGCGCTGAAGGATTGCGATGTCATCTTCCTGCCCATCTACTACACCGAAGCGGGTCTTATCGCAAAGGCTTGCGCGGCGAAGTCCGTGAACGCTGTGCTGTTCGGCTGTGACGGTCTGGACGGCGTTGCGGATCAGATCGACAGCACCGTGAAGAACTCCATCAAGTACATCACCCCCTTCGATGTCAGCAGCACCGAAAAAGCCACTGCCGACTTTGTCAGCAAGTACAAGGCGAAATACAATGAGTCCCCCGACCAGTTCGCTGCCGACGGCTATGACGCCATCTATGCTATCTTCGAGGCAATGAAGGCTGCCGACGTCAAGGACGTCAACGTCAAAGCAAGCGACCTGTGCGAAGCGGTCAAAAAGGCGATCACCGCCGACTCCTTCAAGCTGGTCGGTGCGACCGGCACCATGACCTGGGATGCTTCCGGCGCCTGCAACAAGGTTCCGCAGATCGTCGAAGTGCAATAAATCCGGTATTCGCGGTTCTCGGCCGGGGGATACATCCCCCGGCCATCTGCCATGTTTTCGGACATATGCGTAATACCTGCAAGGAGAGCAATTTATGAGTATACTGTTAGACGGACTGAGCCTCGGCGCCATCTATGCGCTGATCGCTTTAGGCTACACGATGGTGTACGGCATCGCAAAAATGCTGAACTTCGCACACGGCGATATCATCATGGTGGGTGCCTATGCCATATTATCGACACTGACGATGACCGGCAATCCGTATGTGGCGGTCATCGCCGCCATTGTCGTTTGCACGCTTGTCGGCATTCTGGTCGAAAAGCTGGCATACAAACCGCTGCGCGGTGCGTCTCCCCTGGCGGTACTGATCACGGCAATCGGCGTCAGCTTCTTTCTGCAAAGCATCGCACAGCTTGCCTACGGTGCAAAATCCCGTCCCGTCTCGCTGCCGTCGTTCGGCAGCATCACGATCGGCAGCGTGCAGATCAGCGTTGCCACCATCCTTACGCTGGTGATCGGCGCGATCATCATGGCGGCGCTGACCTTCTTTGTCAAGAAAACGCGCATCGGACGCGCCATGCAGGCGGTGTCTGAGGATCGCGGCGCGGCACAGCTCATGGGCATCAATGTGGATCGCATCATCATGATCACCTTTGCCATCGGCTCTGCGCTTGCGGCATTTGCAAGCCTTTTCTATCTCATGCAGATCCCTGCCACCAGCCCGACGCTCGGCTCCATGCCGGGTATCAAGGCGTTCACCGCTGCCGTTATCGGCGGCATCGGCTCCATCCCCGGTGCGATGATCGGCGGCGTGCTGCTCGGCATCATCGAAAAGGTCTGCCAGAGCATTCCCGTCATCAGCCCCTACACCACGGCGATCGAGTTCAGCCTTCTGATCGTGATCCTGCTGGTGAAGCCCATCGGTCTATTGGGCAAAAAGAGAAGAGAGAAGGTGTGATGACAAATGGGAAAAACAACGTTTTCCGACTTCAAGTCGAGCTTTAAGCTCAAGCATTATATCAACTATATCGTCATCGCGCTGTTCCTCGTCGTCATGATGATACTCAGCGGCAACGGTATGCTGCCGCGTGCAACGATCACCCTTTTGTCCCGCATTGCCTACAGCATCATTTTGGCGGTGTCGCTGAATTTGGTCGTGGGCTTCCTCGGCGAGCTGAGTCTCGGCCATGCGGGCTTTATGTGCGTCGGCGCCTATATCGGCTGCTATTTCGCCAACTACCTGCACACCGTGATCGGCAGCCCGCTTGTGGTGCTGATCCTGTCCATGCTGGTGGGCGGTGCGGTCGCTGCCGTTTTCGGCTTTATCATCGGTCTGCCCGCTCTGCGCCTGAAGGGCGACTATCTGGCGATCGTCACGCTCGCTTTCGGCGAGATCGTGCGTAACGTCATCAAGAACCTGCCGTTCTTCGGCGGTGCGATGGGTCTGAACACCACCAAATATAAGCCCGCTTCGCTGTTCATCGTGGCGTTTGTTGCGGTGCTGCTGGTGCTGGCGCTCATTCAGAACCTCATCCGCAGCAAGCACGGACGCGCCATCACCGCCATCCGCGACAATGAGATCGCGGCAAGGGCAATGGGCATCAACGTCACGTTCTACAAGCTGTTTGTGTTCATTGTTTCGGCGTTCTTTGCGGGCATTGCGGGTGTGATCTATGGGCATCTGAACACCCCCATTATCTACACCGTTTTCTCCTATAACTATTCGATCGAGATCCTGGTCATGGTGGTTTTGGGCGGCATGGGCAGCATCAACGGCTCCATCATTGCCGCAACGCTCATCACCTACATCAACTTTGTGCTGCAAAACGAGCTGTCCGGCGACCTTGCTGCACTGAAGCTGCTCATCTATGCGCTCATCCTCATCTTCGCCGTGCTGTTCAACAACGCACCCGCGCTGCGGCCGCTGCGTGAAAAGCTCAACCTGCGCAATCTTGCAGAGAAGATTAGCAAGCGGTCACGTCGTCCCGAAAACATCCGCGATGACGACGCCGCGTGGAACCGTATCGACACCAAGATCAAGATGGATGAGATCCTGTCGGTCGAGCTGCAGCCCAATGGCGCTTTCGAGCCGGATCGCAAAAAGAAGAAGAAGGAGGAAGAATAATATGTCGGATATTATGTTAAAAACCGAGCATCTCGGCATCTCCTTCGGCGGTCTGAAAGCGGTGCAGGACGTCAACCTCGAAATTAAGAAAAAGCAGCTTTACGGTCTTGTCGGGCCGAACGGCGCCGGCAAAACCACCATCTTCAACCTTTTGACCGGCGTGTATCAGCCCACCACCGGCACGTTTTATCTGGACGGTGAGGAGCTGACCGGCAAAACGCAGGAGGCCATCAACCACAAGGGCATCGCGCGCACCTTCCAGAACATCCGTCTTTTCAACAACATGAGCGTCATTCGCAACGTGCTTGTCGGTCTGCACAACCAACCGGAATTCAAGTGCAATCCCTTTGTCAGCATGCTGCGCCTGCCGAAGCACTTCAAGACCGAAAAGCGGATGCGCGACCGCGCAAAGGAAATTCTCCGCATCGTGGGACTGGAAGAGGAGCGCAACAACCTTTCCTGCAATCTGCCCTATGGCAAACAGCGCAAGCTGGAGATCGCCAGAGCGCTTGCGACCAATCCGAAGCTGTTGCTGCTCGACGAGCCTGCCGCCGGCATGAACCCCAACGAAACGGCGGAGCTGATGGAGACCATCCGCTACATCAGAGATCATTTTGACATGACCATTCTCCTCATTGAGCATGACATGAAATTTGTTTCGGGACTTTGTGACGAGATCACGGTGCTGAACTTCGGCACGGTGCTTGCGCAGGGCGACGCGAAAACGGCGCTCAACGATCCCGAAGTCATCAAAGCATATATCGGAGGGTAAGGCTATGGCATTATTGGAAGTGAAGGACCTGCAGGTGTTCTACGGCGTCATTCAGGCGCTCAAGGGCATCAGCTTTGAGGTCAACAAAGGGGAGATCGTCACCCTGATCGGCGCCAACGGTGCCGGCAAAACCACCACCATGCAGAGTCTTATGGGGCTTATTCCGAAAAAATCCGGCACGGTGACCTATAACGGCGCCGACATCACCCACACCCCCTGCCACCGCATTGTGCATCTGGGCATGGCGCAGGTGCCGGAGGGTAGGCGGGTGTTCCAGGAGCTGACGGTGTATGAGAACCTGCTGATGGGCGCCTATGTCGAAAAGGACACCAAGAAAATCAAGCAGGACATCGAGGAGATCTACACCTGGTTTCCCCGTCTCGGCGAGCGCCGTGATCAGGTCGCGGGGACGCTGTCCGGCGGCGAGCAGCAGATGCTTGCCATGGGGCGCGCCATGATGAGCCATCCCGACCTGTTGATGCTGGATGAACCGTCGATGGGACTTTCCCCGCTTTTGGTGGATCAGGTGTTCAGCATCATCAAGGATTTCCACAAGCACGGCACGACGGTGCTGCTGGTGGAGCAAAACGCCGGAAAATCGCTGGCAATTTCCGACCGTGCCTATGTTTTGGAAAACGGACGCATCGCCCTTTCCGGCACCGGAGCGGAGCTTTTGCAGAGCGAGGATGTCAAAAAGGCATATCTCGGCGGCTAAAACGTATCGTATACAGTTCTTTCATTTTGCAGTTGAACGGATACAAAAAATGCGGCAGGCGATCTTTTCGCCTGCCGCATTTGACTGTCAGAAAACGGCAGACAGTTTTCGCTGTCTGCCGTATTTCTTTGTCGTTTTTTAATCTAAGAAATCCTTGAGCTTTTTGCTGCGGCTGGGATGGCGCAGCTTGCGCAGTGCTTTTGCCTCGATCTGACGGATACGCTCACGGGTGACGTCAAATTCCTTGCCGACCTCTTCAAGCGTGCGCTGTCTGCCGTCTTCCAGACCGAACCGCAGGCGCAGCACCTTGGCTTCGCGCGGGGTGAGGGTGGACAGCACGTCGCCGAGCTGCTCCTTCAAAAGCGTGTGCGATGCGGCATCCGCCGGAGCGGGCGCTTCATCGTCGGGAATGAAGTCGCCGAGGTGGCTGTCCTCTTCCTCGCCGATCGGCGTCTCCAGCGACACCGGCTCCTGCGCCACGCGCATGATCTCCCGCACCTTATCCACCGGCATGTCCAGCTCGGCTGCGATCTCGTCGGCAGACGGCTCATGCCCGTTCTTGTGCAGCAGCTGGCTCGAGACCTTTTTCACCTTGTTGATGGTCTCCACCATGTGCACGGGAATGCGGATGGTACGCGCCTGATCGGCGATGGCACGGGTGATCGCCTGACGAATCCACCAGGTGGCATAGGTCGAGAATTTGAAGCCCTTGGTGTAGTCAAATTTTTCGACCGCCTTGATCAGACCCAAATTGCCCTCTTGAATCAGATCGAGGAACTGCATGCCGCGTCCGACATAGCGCTTGGCGATGCTGACCACCAGGCGGAGGTTCGCCTCGGACAGCCGTTTTTTCGCCGCCGCGTCGCCGTCCATGATGCGCATGGCAAGGTCGATCTCTTCCTCGGAATTGAGCAGCGGCACGCGGCCGATCTCCTTTAAGTACACCTTCACCGGATCGTCAATCACCATCTGCGGGTCAACGCCGGTGTCCGAGCCGTCGGCGCTGTCGGCGTCCACTGCCGTGGCAAAGGACAGATCGTCAAGCGAGTCCACCTCGAAGTCGTCGATGACCTCGATGTTCTGTCCCTCCAGCGCTTCATAGAGCTTGTCCATCTGATCCGGATCGAAATCCATCTCTTCCATGGCGTCCATGATCTCCTGGGTGGTGAGCTTGCCCTTTTGCTTGCCCGTTTCGATGAGATCGTGCATCCGCTGCTGGCGCTTGCCTTCCTTTTTCTGCGCCGCGAGCGCGTCGCCCTCATCCGCATCCGCCGTCGGCTGTGCCGCTGCGGTTTCTTCCTTCAACAGTTCCTCGCTCATTTGGTATTCCTCCGTTTTTGGTATTTATTGCTTTTTGTCCCGCAGAAAGGACAGAATATCGGCAATTTCCGCATTGTCCAGTTCTTCGGGCTTATTGACCTTTTGCAGACGGTGCTCTTCCTCTATGATCCCCGCATACCGCAGCGCATCCGCCGCCGTGAACGCGTCGCCTTTCGCTTCCTGCACCATGTGCGTGATATATGCCATCTGATCGTCGTCAAAGTCCGCCGCAAAGAACGACAGCTCCAGCAACAGCCCCTGCCGCTGCCGCTCCAAAATGCGGCGATAAATCTCCGCATTCAGCGCCGTGACCATGTGCTCCGGCGGCAGCACCTCGCGCACCTGCGGAATGAAATCGGGGTGCAAAAGCAGCGTGCCCAACAGCACTTCCTCCGCCTGCGCCGCGCGTGTGTGGGCAAGTGCGTCGGGATTGACCTTGCGCAACGTTGCGGCGTCCTGCCGCAGGGCGGCGGACAGCTCCTGATTTTTCTGCCGTTTTTCGCGCTTGCGGGCGTTTTTGGCAATTTGCTGCAGGATCGCTTCCTTGGAAACACCGAGCTCCGCCGACAGTCTTCCGGCATACACATCCTGCTCCACCTTTTCACTGCCGGCAAGCAGCGCGGCAGCCTCCTGCAAATAGTTCACGCGCCCGTCGGGCGTCGCCAAATCATATTTTGCGCCGATGTTCATAAGCTGATATTCCAGCGCATTGGACGAGCGTTCCAAAAGCAGCCGAAACCGCTGCGCGCCGTTCTTTTTGATAAATTCGTCGGGGTCTTTCCCGTCGGGGATGGAGACCACCTTGACCTCCACACCGGTCGGGCGCAGCGCCTGCAGCGCGCGGCGCGTTGCCTTCTGCCCCGCCTCGTCCGCATCGAAGATCAGGTTGACCTTATCGGCATAGCGGGAGATGAGCCGCACCTGCTCTTCGGGAAAGGACGTCCCGAGTGCCGCCACGGCGTTGGTGAACCCCGCCTGATGCATGGCGATGACATCCATATAGCCCTCGCACAAAATCAGCTCCCTGCCGGATGCCTTGGCGAAGTTGAGCGCAAACAGCGTGTTGCTCTTGCTGAACGCGAGCGTGCTTTCCGTATTGATATATTTCGGCTTCGAATCGTCCAGCACTCTGCCGCCGAAGCCGACCACCGCGCCGCGAATGTCGATGATCGGGATCATCACGCGGTTGCGGAAAAGGTCATAGGTGCCGCCGTTTCTGCCGCGACGGGTCAGAAATGCCGCCTGCAGTTCCTCGTCTCTGAACCCCTTTTTGCGCAGGGCAGATCCCAGCGCGTCCCACGCCTGCGGCGCAAAGCCCAGCCCGAAATGGCGGATGGTGGCGTCCGTGTAGCCACGGCGGTGATAATAGTCAAGGGCGATCTTGCCCGCTGGAGTGTGCAGCTGTGCATGGAAAAAGCGTGCCGCCTCGCGGTTGGCTTCCAGAATGCGCATGCGCAGCTTCGAGGTGCGGTCGTCCCGCGTGTCCTCCGGCATCTGCATGCCGCTGCGCGCCGCCAAAAATTTTATCGCGTCGATATAATCCAAATTCTCGATCCGCTTGATGAAGGTGATCACATCGCCGCCCGCGCCGCAGCCGAAGCAATAGAAAGACGAGGTCTCCGGATAGAGGTTAAAGGAAGGCGTTTTTTCGCCGTGAAACGGGCAAAGCCCCACAAGGTTTCTGCCGCGGCGTTTCAGATTGACATAGGAGGAGACCACGCTTTCGATGTCGTTGCGCGCGATAAGCTCCTGTATAAATGCCTCCGGCAGTGCCATGTTTCTCCCTCCTTACAGGTGATGCACCGTCCAGCTGCGCGGAATAAACAGGTCGTGATAGATCTCCAGGGCATAGTTGTCGGTCATGCTGGCGATATAATCGCACACGGCGACTTCCCTGCCCACATTCTCCGCAATCGCAACATATTCGGACGGCAGCTTTTCAATATGTTCCAAAAAATAGCCGAACATCTGCGAAATCAGCGTGTCCACCTTTTTTTCCTCAATTTTCGCCACCGAGTCGTGATAAAGGTTTTGGTGCAAAAAGGTATGCAGTTCATCGAAATATTGCATCGTTTGCGCATCCATGCCGATGTCCTCGCCGCTGTTTTCCACAATGGCAGTCACCAGCGTGTCGATGCGGTCGGTGCGCGTTTTGCCGAGATGCTCGCGCACGGCTGCGGGCACATCCTCTTCCCGCAGCACACCGCCGCGGATGGCATCATCCATGTCGTGGTTGACATAGGCAACGCGATCGGCGATGCGCACGATGCGTCCCTCCAGCGTCGCGGCGGGTTCGCCGCAGGTGTGCCGCTCGATGCCGTTACGCACCTCTTTCGTGAGATTCAGCCCTTTTCCGTCGTTTTCGAGCTGTTCCACAATGCGCACGCTTTGCAGATAGTGATGAAAACCGCCGTGCTCCTGCATGAGCGCGTTCAGCGCCCGCTCACCGGCATGACCGAACGGCGTGTGCCCGAGATCGTGACCGAGGGAGATCGCCTCGGTGAGATCCTCGTTGAGCTGCAGGGCGCGGGCAATAGTGCGCGCGATCTGCGCGACCTCCAACGTGTGGGTCAGGCGGGTGCGATAATGGTCGCCCTCAGGCGACAAAAACACCTGCGTTTTGTGCTTCAAACGGCGAAAGGACTTGGAATGCAGAATGCGATCCCTGTCCCGCTGAAAATCGGTGCGATAGGGGCAGGGCGTTTCGGGACGGTCGCGGTGGCCTTCCGCCGACAGCGCTGCGCGCGGCGACAGCATCTGCCGCTCCCACTGCTCATAGCGTTCTCTCGCCTGCATAAACACCCGCTCCTTACCATCAATATATAAGTATATACGCGCGGGACACAAAAAAATCCTGTCAAAACCGCAAAAAAATGCAAAAAATTTGCCGTCAGATTTCCACCGCGCGATATTCCTCGCCCAACGTCTCAGGAGCAAGCGTTCCGGCGCTGCGGTCGGTGAGGGCGGCGGCAAAGCGTTCCGCCCTTTCTGCGTCGATGCAAAAGGTCAGCGTCACCGCGTCGGTGTAGACCGTGTCGGCGATCGTTGCTGCAAAGCTCTCAAGCAGTGCCGCAAGCCAGCCGTATTGCGTATAGCTGCACACGATCCGCTGGGAAAGCGCGGGGCGCATCTCCACCACGCCCGCGGCTTCGACCGCCAGCGCCGCCGTGTGCGAATAGGCGCGCACCAGTCCCCCTCCGCCGAGCAGAATGCCGCCGAAATAGCGAGTGACGACCACGGCGCAATCCACCAGCGCCTGCTTTTGCAGCACATCCAGCGTCGGCAGTCCGGCAGTTCCCTGCGGCTCGCCGTCGTCGGAAAAGCGGCGCACGCCGCCTGCACGCAGGATATAGGCAGGGACATGATGGCGCGCATCCCAATATTTTTTGCGGGTCTCCTCGATGAATGCCGCCGCCTGCGTCTCGTCGGCGATCGGGCGCACCTCGCCGATGAAGCGCGACCGTCTGTCCACATATTCGGCAACCCCCGCCGCTTTCACCGTGCGATAAGTCTCCATCCTGTCCCCCCCCTTTTTTCGGCAATTAAGAAAAACGGGGCTGTTGCACCATGTGCGACAGCCCCCTAAAGTCTATGCTTTATTTGTCGTTCTTCAAGCCAAAACGCTTGTTGAAGCGTTCAACGCGACCGCCGGTGTCAACCAACTTCTGCTTGCCGGTAAAGAACGGATGGCATTTGGAGCAGATTTCCACACGGATATCCGATTTCGTTGAACCTGTCTCGATCACGTTGCCGCAAGCGCAGGTCACCGTGGTCTGTGCATAGTTCGGATGGATAGCCTCTTTCATCGATGTCACCTCTTTCGCATAACATACGGATTATAGCACATAGTTTCGGAAATTGCAAGAATTTTTTTCGCGCGGGTGCACCCCTTATTTTTTCTTGGGGGCGGCAGCCTGGCGGCGCTTTTCCTTGTGGTTGACCCAAATCGCCCACAGCGGCGCACTCAGGCACACCGAGGAATAGAAGCCGGACGCAATACCGAACAGCATCGGCAGTGCAAAGCTCACGATGGAGTCCATGTGCAGCACGATCGCCACGACCAGGATAGTCGCCACGGCGATGGCGGTCGTCACAGAGGTGTTGAGCGTCCGACGGAAGCTCTGATTGAGACTCAGATTAACGACATCGTCGATGGGCGTCTTCGGATCGAGCTTTCTGCGATTTTCACGGATACGGTCATAGATAACGATGGTGTCGTTGAGCGAATAACCGAGGATGGTCAGCATAACGGCAATGAAGTTATCGTTGAGCGGAATGCGGAAGATCACAAAGGTCGCATACACGATGAGCAGATCGTGCAGCAGCGCCAAAAGCGCAAACATACCGGCAGACAGACCGCCGATCTTGCGGAAACGCAAGCCGACATAAATGAGCAGGAACAAAGCGGCAAGCAGCAGTGTCACAAGACATTTGATGAAGAACTGTCTGCCCATGGATGCTTTCAGACTGTTGCTGCTGAACTGCTCCACTTCGTTGTCCGGCAGCGCCTTCTGCAGGGCGTCGGTCAGATCCTTTTGCTTGTCGGTGTCGATGTCGTCGGTCAGCGAGATGCTGATGACGGACGTGTTGTTGACGGTGTCGATCACGGCTTTGGCAGATGAGCCGAGCACATCCTGTGCTGTCTTTTCCACCTGTCCCATGTCCACCGTGCCGGAATAGCTGTAGCGCATCAGCGTACCGCCCTTGAAGGCGATATCCATCTGCGTGCCGAAAATAATGTTGAACACCAGCGCAACAGCCAGAATGGACAGAGAAATGCAGACATACAGCTTTCTGTGTCCCGTAAAGTTGATCGGTTTTTTCATGTTTTTGACTCCCTCCTTGCGGAATACGGCAATCGCCGCGTTATCTCTCGGTCTTTTTTCCACCGTACAGCCAGGGCTTGCGGAGGAACTTCAAGCGGGAGACCGAACGCAGCATCGCGCGGGAAGCCCACACACCCATGATGAAGTTGAAGATGACACCGATGAACAGTGTATAGCCGAAGGAATACACCGTGCCGGTGGTCGAGGTCGGGAACAGGCGCAGGAACGGACAGATAAAGGTGAGGATCGTGCTCCACGCACCATCTGCGGGGCCGAACACGCCCATCAGCACCACTGCCACGATCACGACGGAAATGTTGCCGTCGAAAATGGACCAGAAGGAATTTTTCGAACCGGCATAGATCGCGCCGTCAATGGTCTTGCCGAGCCGCAGCTCTTCTTTGATGCGCTCTGCCGTGATGATGTTAGCGTCCGCACCGATGCCGATGGAAAGCACGATACCCGCAATACCGGGCAGCGTCAGCGTGAAGCTGTCAAACACACCGAAATAGCCGGAGATCGCCGCCACCGAGCCGGCAAGCTGACCGACAAGCGCAATCACAGCGACGAAGCCGGGCAGGCGATAGCTCACGATGAGGTACACCGCGACCAGCACAAAAGCGATGATACCCGCCAGCACCATGGCATTCAGTGCCTTTTCACCCATGGTGGGCGAAATCGTGCCGCAGCTCTTTGCTTCGATGGCAAAGGGCAGCGAGCCGGAGTTGATGAGGTTGGCAAGGTCGGTCGCGTCCGCGATGGTCTTAAAGCTGCCGGAAATGACCGCCTGACCGTCGGTGATGTGACTTTGCACCGTCGGGTTGGAGATCATCGTGCCGTCCAGCCAAATGGAGATCGTTCCCTTGCTGACCGACTGCTTGGCGGTCGCATTGGCAAACGCCGTCTTGCCGGTCTCGTTGAGCGTCAGGCTGACAACGGGCGTCTGATTGCCGTTGTCATCGGTCTGATACACCGCCTGGGCGTTTGCCACATCCTTGCCCGTCAGCACCAGCTCACCGGACGGAACGGTGTTGCCGTCCTTGTCGGTGGTGGTCTCACTGCCGATGTGGAACTCCAGCTGTGCAGTCTGTCCCAGCTCCTTGATAGCGGTGGTCGGGTCGAAATCGACCTCGTCACTGCTCCACGGGAAGCGGACAATGACCTGCTTGTTGTTCAGATCGGAATAAATTTCATAATCGGTAATACCGTTCGCGATCAGACGCTCGGAAATGATCGTCTGCACGCCCTGCAGATTTGTCTCGGTGACGTCCATGGTCTCGTCCACAGGTCCGTATGTAGCATCCACACCGCCGCGAATATCAATACCCCAACGGATGTCCTTTGCACCACGGATCACCGTGTCCGTGCGATCACCGAATTTCGTATACACGCCGAAAAACGCCGTATACGCCAGTGCCAGGATCAGCACCGCCACGATGAAGAAAACAGATTTCGAAGTACGCTTCATCCTACATCCTCCAAATGCATCTCGCGCGATGCCGTCCGACATTGCGCTAATAGACTCATTATAGACGCAAATGCAAAAAAAGTCAATGGAAGCCCATTGACTTTTTCGAAAAAGCGATGATTTTATACATTTTTCTCCAGTAATTTGCGTATAGCAGCGATCTGCGCGCAGATGCAGAAAAGCTCCATCGCCGTTTGCAGCTCGGAAAGCGGCGGGAAAGACGGCGCAATGCGCAGGTTGCTGTCATGCGGATCGTTGCCGTAGGGGTAGGTCGCACCCGCCGCCGTCATGGTCACGCCCGCCTCTTGCAAAAGGCGGTGTACCTCCTTTGCGCAGCCGTCCATCAGATTGACGCTGACAAAATAGCCGCCGCGCGGCGTATGCCACTGTGCGATGCCGGTGTCTGCGAGCTTTTCGGACAGCACCCGCAGCACCAGTTCAAACTTCGGACGCAGGATGGCGGCGTGCTCGCGCATGTGCGCGTTTATGCCGTCGATGTCCTTGAAAAAGCGCGCGTGGCGCAGCATATTGAGCTTGTCGTGACCGATCGTCTGCACCGTCATGCGGCTTTTGATGTCCGCAAGGTTTTTCGGGCTTGCCGCCAGCGCCGCCATGCCCGAGCCGGGGAAGCTGATCTTCGAGGTCGAGGTGAACTGAATCACAATGTCCTCGTTGTGCTGCTTTTGCGCTTCCTCATAGAGGTTGAGCAAGCGGTCGCCCGTGTCATACAGGTGGTGCACGCAATAGGCGTTGTCCCACATGATGCGGAAATCCTCCGCCGCCGGACGCAGCGCGGCAAAACGGCGCACCGTCTCGTCGGAATAGGTGATGCCGTCGGGGTTGGAATACATCGGCACACACCAGATGCCCTTCACCGTCGGGTCCTTCACATATTCCTCGACAACGTCCATGTCGGGACCTTTCTCGGTCATCGGGACACAAACGAGCTTTGCACCGAAAAATTCCGTGATGGCAAAGTGGCGGTCATAGCCGGGAACAGGGCACAAAAATTTCACTTCTCCCTGCATGAGCCACGGCTTGCCGCCGCAAACACCCTTCGAAAATGCACCGGCGATATAGTCAAACATCATGTTGAGGCTGGAGTTGCCGCCGACGATCACCGTGTCCTCCGGCACACCCATCATGCCGGCGAGCAGCCGTTTGGCTTCCGGAATGCCGTCCAACAGCCCGTAGTTGCGGGTGTCAACGCCGTTTTCCGTCCGATAGCCGTCCTTTTCGTTCACGCAGTCGAGCATGCGCAGCGTCAGATCCAGCTGCTCCGGGCAGGGCTTGCCGCGGGACATATCGAGCTTCAGATCCTTCGCCTTATATGCCGCATATTGCTCCAAAAGTGCCGAAAGCTGCTCCTGCAGCGCTTCCTTTGACTGTTCAGAAAATGCTTTCATGAAATATCCACGCCTCCGATAATTCAATACCAAATTCAAAACCTTTCATATACTACACCTTATCGTCGAAAAATGCAAGTTATTTTTTGTAAAATTGCAAAATTCACATTTTCAAAATTTGTGCTTGACTTTTTTCCGCTTTTCCTGTATACTCTTTTCTGTTGTCACAACATGGACGTTTAGCTCAGCTGGTAGAGCTTTCGCTTGACGTGCGAAGGGTCAGCGGTTCGAGTCCGTTAACGTCCACCAGAAAAAACTCTCGTTCTTTGAACGAGAGTTTTTTCAATGAAGCACGCTTCATTATCTTCATTATACCGACAAAAAAGCACTTTCATCCGAAAGTGCTTTTTTCTATATTTCTCTTTGCAAGGCGCAGCAACGCCGCCCGCTCATTCGGGCAATCGCCGCGCATGACGGCAAGAAGCAGCTTTTGCAGCATTCCGCCGACGGCAGCGCCGCAAAGCCCCATTGCCGTCAGATCGTTGCCGTTCACGGCAAGCTGCCGCAGTGTATAGCACGGATCTTCCGCCAGCAGCGCCGCAAGTGCCGCCCAAATCTCTTCCCCGCAACCGCGCACGGAAAGGATCATGCGCAAATCCCGCTCGCCGAGCAGCCCCAGCGCCTGCAAAAGCGTCAACCGCTCGCAGGAAAGCGGCAGCAAAAGCCCCGCCGAAAGTCGTTCTGTCCGCCGCACGGTCGCCGTGTCGGTCTTCAGGGCGCGCAGCCTGTCCGCTGTGACGTGCAACAGCGCCAACCGACAGCAGAGATCGTCCGGCGCCGTCTCCAGCGCCGCGCCGTTTTCAAACGGCAGCACGTCCGGGAACTCCCGCAAAACGCGAAAAGCCCATCTGCCGCAAATCAGCTTGAAAAGCTCCTCTCTCACCCGCTCCGCCGACACCATGTGCAAGCGATCGGCAAGCGCGTGCACGGCGTCGGCAGTGTCCTTTTCGATCACAAAGCCATAGGTCGCCGCAAAGCGCAGCGCGCGCAGGATGCGCAGCGCATCCTCTTGAAAGCGACGCGGCGCATCGCCGACACAGCGCAGAATGCCGTTTTGAAGATCCGTTTTTCCGCCAAACGGGTCAAAAAGTCCGCTTTCGGGATGCCACGCCATGGCGTTCACGGTGAAATCCCGCCGTTTGAGATCCTCGGGAAGCGAATGCGTAAAGGTGACGCCGTCGGGATGGCGGCCGTCGGCATAGGTGCCATCGACGCGATAGGTGGTGATCTCCAGCGGCTGACCGCCGAAAAGCACCGTCACCGTGCCGTGCTGCAATCCCGTTTCCACCACGCGGCAATCGGCAAACACCCGCTCCGCCTCCTGCGGCAGTGCCGCCGTGGCGATGTCCCAATCCTTTGGGGTCAAACCGAGCAGGGTATCCCGCACACAGCCGCCCACCGCAAACGCCTCATAGCCCGCGGCATTCAGCCGCGCGATCGCCCCGCGCGGGACGGCGGGCATCGGCGGCAGCTCAGTGACCATAGCCGGCAAGCAGGCGCTGCTTTTCGTCCCACAGCTTTTGCGACAGGTCGACATAATAGCGGTGCGGATTTTCAAAGCGCAGCACTTCGTCCCACAGGGTGTTCACCTGCTCGCGACAGAAAGCGCGGATCTCCTGCGCCGTGGGCAGAGCATACACGCACTCCCCGCCCGCGAACAGCTGCTTTTGCAGCGGCACGGCATAGAAATCGGTGACGGTCTTGCGTTTCCACACATGCTCGGGATCGAAGATCTCATACGGTGCGGTGTCGTCGATCTGCTCGTTGTGCAGCGTGATCACGTCGGCGATCGCCTTGCCCGTCTCGCGGTCATACAAGCGCCACAGCTTCTTGAAACAGGGATTGGTGATCTTGGCGACGTTCTCGCTCACCTTGATGCGCGGGATGATCTTTCCGTCCTCTTCCACCGCCGCCAGCTTATACACACCGCCGAACACGGGATCGCTCGCCGCCGTGATCATGCGCTCGCCGACGCCGAAGCTGTCGATGCGCGCGCCCTGGCGGATCATGTCGCGGATGATATATTCGTCAAGCGCGTTGGACGCGGTGATCTTACAGTCGGGATAGCCCGCCTCGTCCAGCATTTTGCGCGCCTTTTTGCTGAGATAGGTGATGTCGCCGGAGTCGATGCGAATGCCCATCGGGCGGATGCCCATCGGCTTTAACACCTCGTCAAAGGTGCGAATGGCGTTGGGAACACCGGATTTCAGCACGTTATAGGTATCCACCAGCAGCACGCAGGCGTGCGGATAGGTCTTGGCATATGCCTTGAACGCTTCCAGCTCGCTGTCAAACAGCTGCACCCAGCTGTGCGCCATCGTGCCGAGCGCCGGGATGGCAAAATCGCGGTCGGCAATGGTACAGGCAGTGCCGATGCAGCCGCCGATATAGGCGGCACGTGCACCGTAGATGGCGCCGTCATAGCCCTGGGCACGGCGCGAGCCGAACTCCATCACCGTGCGTCCCTCCGAGGCACGCACGATGCGGTTGGCTTTGGTCGCGATGAGCGTCTGGTGGTTCACGGTGAGCAGCACCATCGTCTCGATGAACTGCGCCTGTGCGGCAGGGCCGCGCACGGTCACGATCGGCTCATACGGGAAGATCGGCACGCCCTCCGGCACTGCCCACACATCACAGGCAAAGCGGAAATTGCGCAGATATTCGAGATAGTCCTTGTTGAACATCTTTTTGCTTTCCAGAAAAGCGATGTCCTCGTCGGTGAAGGAGAGATTGCGCAGATACTGCACCAGCTGCTCCACACCCGCCATGACTGCATAGCCGCCGTCATCGGGAATGCGGCGGAAAAACATATCGAAATAGACGATACGGTCGGCATTGCCTGTCTCAAAAAAGCCGTTTGCCATGGTGATCTCATAGAAATCAGTCAGCATGGTCAGGTTGTTGCGTTCAAATGAAGTGGTTTGGGGGATGTTCATAACAATAGTCCTTTCTCAAAACAAAATGCGCAATTTGCCGTCCTCGTCCGCATACTGTCCGTTGAGCACAGCCAGCGTCGCACGATATAAAACGGCAGGGTCCTGCAAAAAGTTTTTCTTCACGGTCTCCGCCTGCAGCGCGTCCGCCGTCACCATCGACACCGACAGCATCGGCTTTTCGCCGTCCAACAGCTGACAGGTGACGACAAAGCCGTCGTCGGTCTTTTCGATCTCTGCGCTGCTCTGACTGCGGCTGCGCGCGCGGGACAAGAGCTGGATGGCAAGATTGACCGCGCGTTCACGCAGCGTGAACGGCAGCGTGCGGAACAGCGTTTCGGAGATCTCCCTGCCGCCCGACGCGACAGTCAGCCTGCCGCTGCCCGATTCGGAGATATAGCCCTTTTTCAGCAGATCGTCCATCGCCGCGCCGACATCGAAGAAATTTGCCATGCCGTTTCCGGCGATGATCTCCGGCAGCATTTCCCGCGGGACGGCTTCGCCGATGCTGCACAGCATATAGCAGATGAGAATTTGTATCTCCTCCAGCGAACGCAGCCCGCCCGGGGCGACACCCGCCGTAAACACATTCGACATAGTCCTCTCTCCTTAAAACAGGATTTCTCATTTCTGCATTGTATCACACATTCGCCGAAAAAGAAACAAAAATTTTCGGACCGTGCCCGCCGTTTCGCCATACTATATACTGCAGAGGATATTTCTGCATAAGGGCTGAAAAAGACGGCAAAACTACGATCAAACAAGATGTGGGAGTGAATGGAATGAATGTGCGCAGAGGTGACATCTATTATGCGGATCTGAGTCCTGTCGTCGGCTCGGAGCAGGGCGGCATCCGTCCCGTGCTGATCGTACAAAACAATGTCGGCAACCGTTTCAGCCCGACCGTCATTGCCGCGGCTATCACCAGCCAGCGGGAAAAGGCGAACCTGCCGACGCATATTGAGGTACAATCCACAGCCAGCGGGCTGTCCCGCGATTCGATCGTGCTGCTGGAACAGATACGCACCATAGATAAACGCCGCTTAAAAGAGCATATGGGCAGGCTGGACGAGCTGTCCATGAACAAGGTGGACGAAGCGCTGCAGATCAGCTTCGGTCTGCACGACCGTGCTACATAACGGCACGGTCGAAGGTCTTTAATCCCGCAAGGACTTCAGCGACAAAAAAGAGCCACCCGCAATGCGGGTGGCTCTTTTCAACCGAAATTGCGCAAAAGGGAAACGACCTTGCCGAGAACCACGACCTCTTTCACGATGATCGGTTCAAAGGCGTCGTTCTCCGGCTGCAGCCGGATGTGATCCTTTTCGCGGTAGATGCGCTTGACGGTGGCTTCGTCGCCGATCAGCGCCACCACGATGTCGCCGTTTTCGGCGACCGGCGTCTTTTTGACAATGACGATATCCTTGTCCAGAATACCGGCGTTGATCATACTGGTGCCGGACACGCGCAGCGCAAACAGCTCGCCCGCATGATACCCGCCGCCGGAATACGGCACATATTCCTCGACCTGCTCCACGGCGAGAATGGGAATGCCCGCCGTCACCTTGCCGAGCAGCGGCACGCGCACCACGCTCTCCCCCGGCAGGCGGATCGCGCGGTTTAGACCGCTCTGACGCGAAATGTATCCCTCGTCCTCCAAAAGACGCAGATAGGCATGCACCGTCGAGGTGGATTTGATCCCGGTCGCACTGCAAATTTCCCGCACAGAGGGCGGCAGACCGTCCTGTGCACGTTCCTTCAAAAAGGTGAGCACCTGCTGCTGTTTCTCGGTCAACGGCTTCATACAAACATCCTTTCGTCTCAATTCTTCTGTCATCGACCCTATTATAGCACACCGTTTTCAAAAATGCAAACATTTGTTTGTGTTTTCACAAAATAATTTTCTTACATTCTATTCACAGTTCGTTCATCCATTCCTCATGTGGGCACGCTATACTCTAACTGTACCCGGAAGACGGAACGGAGCCGCACCTTCCCCTTCACGAAGCGGGTATAATTCCCCTCCTCAACACCCCTTTAACGCGTGTAAAGCCACCGTCTGATTTGAGACGGTGGCTTTCCGCTTTTTATGCTTGATTTTACCATAAAATGTAGTATAATAAGGACAATACCGCGAAAGCGGTAAAATCGAAAGAAAGTCCCGCTTTTGGGGGACGGGGAAGTGGAGCATGGCAGAGAAAAAAACATTGGCAAAGGTGTATGATCCGAGCGAAGTGGAGGATCGCATCTATGATTTTTGGCTGAAAGGCGGCTGGTTTCACGCAAAGGCGCATGCAAAGGATGAAAACGGCGTCGAGAAAAAGCCGTATACCGTCGTCATGCCGCCTCCGAACATCACCGGACAGCTGCATATGGGACACGCGCTCGACAACACGCTGCAGGACATTCTGATCCGCTGGCGGCGCATGCAGGGCTATGAGGCGCTGTGGATGCCCGGCACGGATCACGCGTCCATCGCCACCGAGGCGAAGATCGTCGAGGCGATGAAAAAAGAGGGCATCACCAAGGAGGACATCGGCAGAGACGCCTTTTTGGAGCGCGCGTGGAAATGGAAAGAGGTCTATGGCGGCCGCATCGTGCAGCAGCTGCACAAGATCGGCTCTTCCTGCGACTGGGAGCGCGAGCGCTTCACCATGGATGAGGGCTGTTCCAAAGCCGTGCGTGAGGTGTTCGTGAAGCTGTATGAGCAAAAGCTCATTTATCGCGGCGAGCGCATCATCAACTGGTGTCCGCACTGCCGTACCTCGATCTCCGACGCGGAAGTGGAGTTCCAGGAGACCGACGGCTTTTTCTATCACCTGCGGTATCCGCTTGCCGACGGCAGCGGCTATCTGCAGCTTGCCACCACCCGCCCCGAAACCATGCTGGGCGATACCGCCGTCGCGGTGCATCCCGACGACGAGCGCTATAAAGCGCTTGTGGGCAAAATGCTCATCCTGCCGCTTGTCGGCAAGGAAATCCCGATCATCGCCGACGAATATGTCGAAATGGATTTCGGCACCGGCGTGGTGAAGATCACCCCTGCGCACGACCCGAACGACTTTGAGGTGGGGCTGCGCCACAATCTCGAGGTCATCACCGTCACCACCGACGACGGGCACATGAACGAGCTTGCGGGCAAATATGCCGGCATGACGATCGCTCAGTGCCGCAAGGCGATCGTGGACGATCTGAAGGAAGCGGGCGTCCTCGTGAAGGTCGAACCGCTCAAGCACAATGTCGGCACCTGCTATCGCTGCCACACCGTCATTGAGCCGCGCGTTTCGCTGCAGTGGTTCGTGAAGATGAAGCCGCTTGCCGAGCCGGCGATCAAGGCGGTGCGCGAGGGCAAAACGAAATTTGTGCCGGAGCGCTTTGACAAGATCTACTATAACTGGATGGAAAACATCCGTGACTGGTGCATTTCCCGCCAGCTGTGGTGGGGACACCGTATTCCCGCATGGTATTGTGCGGACTGCGGCGAGGTGATCGTGAGCCGCGACGAACCCACCGTCTGCCCCAAGTGCGGCAAGACGCATCTGACGCAGGACGAGGACACGCTGGACACCTGGTTCTCCTCTGCCCTTTGGCCGTTCTCCACGCTGGGCTGGCCCGACAAGACGCCCGAGCTTTCCTATTTCTATCCGACCGACACGCTGGTCACGGGCTATGACATTATCTTCTTCTGGGTCGCCCGCATGATGTTCTCCGGACTGGAGCACATGGGTGATGTACCGTTCAAGACCGTGTTCATCCACGGACTGGTGCGGGATGCGCAGGGCAGAAAGATGTCCAAATCGCTCGGCAACGGTGTCGATCCGCTCGAGGTCATCAAGGAATTCGGCGCGGACGCGCTGCGCTTCACGCTGGCGACCGGCAACAGCCCCGGAAACGACATGCGGTATATCCGCGAAAAGGTCGAGGCATCCCGCAATTTTGCCAACAAGCTGTGGAACGCTTCGCGCTTTATCCTCATGAACATCGGCGAGGACGATGTGCCGCTGACGCTGCCTGAAACGCTGACGATCGACGACCGCTGGATCTTGACGAAGTTCAACGATCTTGCCGCCGCCGTGACCGAAAATCTCGAAAAGTTCGAATTGGGCATTGCGGTGCAAAAGCTCTATGACTTCATTTGGGACGACTTCTGCGACTGGTATATCGAGCTTTCCAAGATCCGCCTGCAGGGCGAGGGACGCATCGACGCGCTGCGCGTGCTGGTGTATACCATGACCGGTATGCTGAAACTTTTGCATCCGTTCATGCCGTTCATCACCGAAGAGATCTGGCAGTCGCTGCCGCACACGGGCGATGCGCTCATGTGCGCCAAGTGGCCCGTCTACACCGAGGCGCTGCATTTTGCCGCCGAGGAGCAGGAGATGGAGCGCATCATGACGGCGATCCGTGCGATCCGCAATCGCCGCGCCGAAATGAATGTGCCGCCGTCCCGCAAGGCGGAGGTGTTCATCGAGACTGCCTTTGCCGACACCTTCAAGGCGGGCGTGCCGTTCATCACAAGGCTCGCCTCTGCTTCGGACTTGAAGATCGGCGAAGTGTTCGATGTGGCGGGTGCCGTCAGCATCGTCACTGCGGACGCCACCGTGAAGATCCCGATGGCGGAGCTTGTGGATGTGGCTGCGGAAAAGGCGCGTCTGCAAAAGGAAAAGGACAGTGCGCAAAAGCAGCTTGACGGCATTTTGGCGCGGCTTGACAACCCCGCTTTCACGGGGAAAGCGCCCGCCGCCGTTGTCGAGAGCACGCGCGCAAGCGCCGACCGCCTGCGCGAAAAGCTGGCACTTCTCGAAAAGAGCATGGAAGCATTATAATTTCCAGAGCCGCCGCCGCACCCTCGGCGGCGGTTTTTCTGAAAAGAAACAGCATACGGAAGGAGACCAGACATGGCAACCACCGCTGATTATTGCGATTTCGTCTGTGACTGCATTTGCGGCTTCGGCGACGTGCGCAGCCGCAAAATGTTCGGAGAATACATGGTCTATCTGAACGATAAGCCGATCCTGCTTTTGTGCGATAACTGCGTGTTTGTGAAGATGCTGCCGGAGGTGGCGCCGCTTCTGGCAGACGCCCCGCGCGGCTTTCCCTATGACGGTGCAAAGGAGCACTATATGCCGGACATTGAGAATGCCGCTCTGCTCCAAAAGCTCATCCCGCTCTTGGAGCGCATCACCCCAATGCCCAAAAAGAAAAAATGAGAAAAGCGTGCCCCCACGGTCTACCGTGAGGGCACGCTTTTTACAGTCTGTTATTTGTCAAAGCCGAGATAGCGCATCAGGGCTTTGCCGAAGCAGTTGCCGAGCCGCACTGCCCGCGCCCCGGTGAAAACATTTTCCCTTGTGCCGAAAAAGGCAGTTTCCAGAACAAAGGCGAGCTTTGCCCCGCACAGATCGAGATAGTCCACAAGATCCCGCTCGCCCGGCACATTCCATCCCACCCCGAACGGGTGATCGTTTTCGCAGCGATAGGCAAAGGCGTCCGCCGTGACCGCCGCTTCCAACAGCGTGCCGAACGCTGCATATTCCGTCAGGTGCTCCGTGCCGTTATACGCCATAAAGCAGGTGTTGTTCTCCCCGCCCTTGTGCCACGGCGAATGGAAATCGCAGCCAAAAAGAACGTCCTGCTCCCGCACGAGGCGCATGATAGCCGCTGTCTCCGCATGCAGCGGCGCATCCTCATAATCCTCACCGTGATCGCGCGGCAGTCTGCCCTTTCCCTAATCGCCGTCCACGACACCGTCAAAGTCGACAAACGGAATGACGACACAGCGAAACGGGATCTCCGGCAACGACAGCAAGTGTTCCAGCACTCCCACGAGAACATAATTCCCCGTCGATTCGCAGGCGTGGTGGCGGGCGTGAAAAGGGCCGTTTTTTCGCCCGCGCCAAACGCGGCGCACGGCACGCTGCACCCCTTTTTCGTTTTGCACAGCTCTTTTATTTCGATTGCGTGTGCCTGCATCAGCCGATAAAATCTATCCGTGTCATACAGCATATGGTGCGCGAAATAGACGCAGCTTTCCTCTTCGCCGAACGTATAGGTAAAGCTGTTTTCTTCTCCCGCACCGAGCCATGTCCAATCGCGCAGATCGTGGCTCACCGCCGGTCCGAAATAGCCAAGGCGGTTTTCGGCGAAATGAAAGGTCAGCGTCCTGCCGTTTGCATTTTCCGCGCAAAACGCCCAGTAGAACCAATCCGCGCCGCTGTTGTTCTCCTCGGGCTGGAAAAGATTGACCATATAGTTATGCTCCAGATAGCGGTGGTGCGCAAAGGCATTTGTGCCGTAGGTATAATTCAAAAACGCCACGCGGATGCCGTCGATGCTTCTGATGCAGACGGTGTCCCTTTCGCTTGCCGTCGCGTATGCACCGACGGTGTCCACACCCAGTCTGCGGCAGCTTGCAAGCGTGTTCCGAATGCCCTCTTCCCCTCTGTCCATAACATGATTGTTGGCAAGACAAAGCAGATCGAAGCCCGCCTTTTTCAGCGACGCAACATAGCCGTCGGGCGTGTTGAACGCGAATATCTCTCGAAGGTATACCTGAGCGCTTCCCCCGCAACAGGCGTTTCGAGATTGCCGACCGCGAGATCCGCATCGCGAAACAGCGATCCCGTTCTTTCGAAGAACACGTCATAGTTTTGACCGGATCACTCCGTCATGGACGGGCTGCACATGAGGTCGCCTGTAAAAACAATTTCCGCCATACGCTTTTCTCCTCACTGAAAAATCCGTTTTCTGATCTCTGCGGGCAAGACCCGTCTCGGCGCTGTATGCTTTTGTGCGGCGATCGCTGCCGCCGCGCCGCACGCCTCACCGATGCCGACGCATATCGGCATCGCGCGGAAGCTGGAATGTGCCATATGCGTGCCCGAAATGTTGCGCCCCGTCAGCAAAAGACCGTCCACCTTTTCCGGCACCATGCAGCCATAGGGAATGGTGTAGCCGTTTTGCTGCTTAAAGTGCTTTTGCACACCGGTCTTGTCAAGGCTTGCACCGGTGAGATTGTGCACATCAAAATTGAACCACGCACCGCGCACGACCGCATCCTCGAATTGCCGCGCTGCGGCGATGTCGCTTTCGGTGAGCTGTTTCATGCCGACAAAGTGCCGCGTTTCGCGGATGCCGATGAGCGATGCCGCACTGAGGATATAGCACTTTTCATATCCCGGCACATATTCACGCAGAAACGCCGTAATCGGCGCCATCTGCGAACGGCAGACCGTTTCCGCGCGGGTAAGATCCTCCGCCTTTGTGCCGTCTATGTCGATGCAGTTGGTCATGTTGCAGGTGACGACACCGGGAATGGGCGAGCTATACAGCAGCACATGCCCCGCCGGAAACGGCAAATGCTCTTTTGCCAGCGCCTGCAATTCTCCCTTTGTGGTCTCCACCGTTGTTTCAAAAGACGGCGGAAACACCGCGCGGGACATATCCACCCCGCCGACCTTGAACATGAGCGTTGCCGGCTGCATCTTTCCGTCGCTTTCGCGCCCCTTAAAGTATGCCGCACCCGCCAAACACGCCACATCGCCGTCGCCCGTCCCGTCGATCACGACCGCGCCGCGCCATGCTCTTCTGCCGCTTTTGCTTTCCGTGATCACGCCGACGACGCTGTTTTCGTCCATCAGCACATCGCAGACAAAGGTGTACAGCAACAGCTCCACACCCGCCTCACGGAGCATTTCGAGATAGGTATTCTTCAAAAGCTCCGGATCGATCTTTGTTTTGTCGTCGCACGCAAAATAATTCTTTTCGTGTGCGCGATCCAGAATTTCCTCATACAGCGCGCTTTCCACCCTGCCGGTGAAATGGCTCATCATCCCGCTCGTCGAGACGCCGCCGACGCCCGCCTGCGCCTCGATGAGCAGCGTTTTCGCACCGTTTCGCGCCGCCGTCACCGCCGCCGCGAAGCCGGACGGCCCCGCGCCCGCAACAATGACGTCATAGGTTCCCGCGATCTCCGTTTGTCTTGCCTTTTCCACGATATACATTCAGAACACCTCGAAACTAAAAATGTTATAGGTTTCCGCGCCGTTTGTTGCAAGCGGGGAAAGCCGCACACTTGTCACTTCCTCATCCGCGAAAAGACGCAGAAAGCGCGTGTGCACATCCCGCAGCGCGAGCGTTTTGGTCTTGCCGTCCGAAAGGGTGAGCACAATATCGAGATCTTTTATGAGCGTTTTGGGAAGCCTGAAGCGCTCCTCGTGCAGACGGATGCAGCAGGGCATATTTTGATAGTCCCGGTTGAGATCGCTGTCGAGCACGAGCCGTATGCCGCGCAGGTGAAACGGCTTGTCGTCCCGAAATTCCAGAAAGTCCCCTTTTTTGCCGATCCACTTGTTTTCGTCGCCCCGCTCTTTCCCGTTGATGACCACGGGGGCGTTGCAATGCAGCCGCTGCGACAGCGCCGCAACTTGTCTTTGCTTCCCCGGCAGCCAGCAATCGTCCTCCATGAGCGTGTTTTGCAGCTTTTCGATGTTGAGCGTGTCGGTATTTGCTCCGTCATGCACCATTTGCGCCGCCGCTGTGCCGACCGCCTGACCGAGCAGCGCACAGGTCGCCATCACACGCGACGAGGACAGTGCGGCGTGGGTGACGCTGATGTTGCGACCCGCAAACAGGAGATTTTCGATGCTTTCCGAGCAAAGCGCCCTGAAAGGGATGCCCCACGGCGAGGGCGCGGGATGGTAGACGGTGGGATGGGAGGTCTTGTGCGCCATGCCCGCCGGAAAGTGATCGTCCATGCTCCACCCGCCGTAGGCAACGATGTCCGCGAATTTGCCGCCTGCCGTGACATCGTTTTGTGTGACGGTGTATTTTCCGACATACCGCCTGCTTTCGCGCTTGCCCGGCAGCAGCCCCACCCAGTCGAGCACATAGTTTTTCGCGCCGTGGTCGCCGTGGTTTTTGACGTGATCCCAAACGCCGTATGCCATTTTCAGCAGCTCATCGCGACATTTGTCAGTGTCGTGGATGCAGTCGCCCTCGCCGCCCGTTTCGATCCACCAGAAATTCGTGGAAAGATCATGCTCCCGAAAGGGGATGTCGGCATCGGTGGGATAGCGGTATGCCCACGCGGGCGGGGTGAATTTCTGCTCCCTGTCCGTTTCCCGCACCTGAAAAAGGCAGCTCATGCCCATCGTCTTTTTGTCGGCTTGCTCCGGCTCGTTGCTTTCGCCAAACGCGTCGCGCGCCTCTCTGCCATAGCGATGCGCTGCCCCCGTGAGGGGCGCCAAAATGCTGTCACCGGAGCAGTCCGCAAAAAAGCGCGCCCTCACGGTGTGCATGGTCTCTGCGGGGGATTGCCACCCCGTGACGCTGACGATCTTTCCGTTTTCCGTCGCCGCGTCAAGACAGCTTGTGTTGAGTAGCAGCGTGAGATTTTCCTGCTGCGATACCGCATGAAACAGGGTAGCATCCCACAGCGGATAGCTCAGCTGCGGATTTTGATAGAAATTTTTCAGCATGAGTTCTTCGACAATGCCTGTCTCGCGGTGATCCTTGCCGTGCGCACCGCAGATCCACATGCGGATCTCGCTTGATGCATTCCCGCCGAGCACGCCGCGATCCTGCATCAAAACTACCTGCGCCCCGTGTCTTGCCGCAGAAAGCGCGGCGCAGATGCCCGCCATGCCGCCGCCGACCACGCAAAGATCGGCAAAGTGTTCTGTATGCTTCATGTTCGTCCCACCCTTGACAGCGTCCTTCTGCTTGTAGTATACTGTTGAAAACTGTTTGTTTCAACTGTATTTCGCTTTGAAAATAACAAAATCGTGCAAATCGGTGGGATAAAAATGGAATTGCAGGACATTTGCAGCTATATCGATTTTCTGATAACCAACCAGCGGCTTTTTGTGACGCTGCACGGGGAATTTGTCACCGTCCCGGAGCTTATCCGCTATAATTTTCATCTGAATCCCTACTGCGCCTACATCAAAAATATCATGGGCAATCTGGATGTCTGCATAAAAAAACAGCACAGCGTCATCGAAAAATGCCGTGCGGGCGCGTTTTTCGGTGTCTGCTATGCCGGTGTGGGAGAATATGTATACCCTGTGACCTGCGGCGGACAGGTGGTGGGGTTCATTTCGGTGAGCGGATATGTCGGGCGCGATGAGAAAACGGCGCAAAGCAAAGCGCGGCACTTTGCGGAGAAAAATCATGTGCCGTGCGATGCACTGCTGAAAATGCGCAGCGACGCGCTCTCGGCAGCCATTCCGGAGAAAGCGGCGCTCGACGCCGTCATCCGTCCGCTGCAATTCATGCTGGAACAGTATTTGGAGAGAGAAGCCGCCATCAACAAGGACAGCGGCGACTTCTATGCGGAGATCGTGCGGTATATCACCGCGCACCACACCGCGCGCATCACCATGGAAGACCTCGCAAAACGGTTTCATTGCAGCGTTTCCATGCTCAGTCACCTTTTCAAAAAGCGCGCCGGTGTCAGCATCAGCGTCTATATCGAAAATCTGCGGCTGGACGAAGCGGCGTGGTTTTTGCGGCAGTCGTCCTATTCGGTCACGGAGATCTCCGACAGTCTCGGATTTTGCAATCCCGCCTATTTTTCATCCGTTTTCAAGAAAAAATACGGTGTGACACCCAAGGTGTTTGCAAGGGAAAACCGTTGACGCGGTTTTTCATTCCCCCGTCGTCTCGCTGACGAGCGCGGAGCCGATGATCAGCACCGCGCCGATGATGCCGAAAAGCGACAGCTTTTCGTGCAGAACCGCAGCGGACAAAAACAGCGCAAACACCGGATCGATATAGCTCATCACGGCGATGGACTGTGCCTTCAGATTTTTCATGCTGCCGAAATACAAGGCATACGCAATGCCTGTGTGCACAATGCCGACAAGCAGCACCATGCCGACCGCCGTTGCATTCACGGTGACAGCGGCAAAGTCCTCTGTCAGCAACAGATACGGGATCATGATGACGGCTGCGGCTATCAGTTGTATGATGGTCTTTTCATACACGTTTTCCAGCGTCACCTTTTTGTTTAAGATCACAACAGTAGCATAAAGCGCGGCGGCACCAAGCCCGAACAGCACACCCTTGATATCCTGCAGCTGCAGGCTGCTGCCGTTCAAAATGCCCGAAACAAAGACCATGCCGACAATGGCGGCAAGCGCGCAGAGGAGCTTTTTGCAGGTGAGCTTTTCGCGGAACACAAGCGGAGACAAAAGAATGACAATGGTCGGCTGCATATAGTAGCACATGGTTGCCGTGGCAACCGTGGTGTAGTTGTATGCTTCAAAAAGCAACATCCAGTTCAGTCCGATGAGTGCGCCCGTCACCGCCAGCAAGCAAAACGTTTTCCGCTTCACCCGCTGCAGTCTGCCGCCCTTTGCAAACAGGAAGATCAGCAGAAAGGCGCTGCCGAGGATTCCGCGAAAGAAGGCAAGCATGCCGGAAGAAAAGGGAATATAGCGGCGGAAGATTCCCAGCGTGCCGAAGATCAGCATTGCGGATATCAGTGCCATATACGATTTTGCATTTTTTCTGTTCATGGTTACCTCCGATAGACATTACACTGCCGCACGCCTACAGATCCAGCATATACAAAAGCGAGTCGCGGTCGGGAAAAACAAACCAATCAGGGTACAACAGTTCCTGAAACGGAATATTTTCCCGTTTTGTTTGTCTCATCACTACCATCGGTTGACAAGGGCAAACAAGCCTGCTGCCGCGACTTTTCGGTGCTTTTTGTCCTTTTCGCCTTGGCGGGCGTCAGCCCGCCTGCAGTTCAAAAACCAAAAATCACTCGAAAATGCATCGGCGGCAGGTGCGAAGCAGTTTTGTCGGAGCAGAAATGTGCTCAGGCAAGGAAAGGCACGCGGGAAATACTGTTCGTATTTTCAAGTGTCTTGACGCAGTATGAGCGCATTTCTGCCCGTCAAAACCTCGTCTTCTCTTGTCAATCGATGGTATCAATACATAGAGTATGTCTGCGTTCTTCGACTTCCAAAACGAAAAAATCTTCTCGTTTCAGGTCGAAGATTTTCGGCAAACAGCGCGAGGAATACTGTCGTATTGCGAGCGAGGGCAACAAAGCCGATGACAACGATGTTTAGCCGAAAAAACTATTGTATCCCGATTGCTTTGTCTAGGCATGGAACAGACAGCTGCGCTTTGGTGATCTGCCGAAAACCGGCGCGCTCATAAAAACGGTGGGACGCATGCGCCACCGACGGCGTGTCCAGTATCACGCGCTTTACGCCCTTTCCCGCGGCAAAGGTCAGCAGCTGTGTATACAGAGCAAGACCGACCTTCTGCGAACGGTATGCCTTTTGGACGAAAAACTATTTGAGAACGGCACAACCGTTTTCTTTCATCATGAGTCCCACTGTGCCGATCACTTTGCCGTCGGCAAGTGCGATCCAGAAGTTCCCGCCGTCCTTCTGATAAAAGCGGGCGATGTCGGTAAGATCCGGCTGTTCGACAAGAGAAAGGTCGATCTTGGCTTCCTCGTTTTGTATGGACAAAACCAGCGCGATGATCTCGTCGTCATATTTCCCGCTGTAGGCTTCAATTTTCATTTCGTACCTCCGAGAACATTGCTATTCACTATCATAATCAGAGACTGCCGCCCTGTCAAGGTGCGCCTTTATAAGGCGGCAAAAATAGCAAAGCCGAAAAATCCGCCGAGGAGCTGAGGAACACAGAAAGGAAAAGCCAAAAGCCCCGAAGCGAAAAGAAAAAAGCGCCGACACAGAAAGCATCAAAGCCAACGGCACCAAAACCAAAGCGTCAAAGCCAAAAACACCAAGAGAAAAAACAGCAAAGTCAAAAGCGCCAAGGACAAAAGCGCCAATGGCAAAACGCCAAGGACAAAAGCGGTAAGGGCAAAGCGCCGAAAGCAAGAAAAAAGCCTGTCGGAAATCCGACAGGCTTTTTGTACCCTGAGAACTGAACAAAGGAGAAGAAGAAAACGGATAAGAACCTGACGAGAAACTCGCCTTTAGCGATGAGCATACATCGCATATCAAAAATGATCAATCAAGATGAGCCTGACGGTGGTCAAGCCCTCGGTCTATTAGTACTGCCAAGCTGAAGGTGTCACCACCCTTACACATGCAGCCTATCAACCATGTAGTCTTCATGGGACCTTACCTGATAAATCAGTGGGATATCTAATCTTGAGGCTGGCTTCACGCTTAGATGCTTTCAGCGTTTATCCAATCCGCACATAGCTGCCCAGCCGTGCCACTGGCGTGACAACTGGTGCACCAGAGGTGCGTCCATCCCGGTCCTCTCG
>OIZI01000083.1_pt1 | contig 47044 bp, 38 predicted proteins | sample 1588441 | NCBI WGS metagenome assembly OIZI01 (sample SAMN03283284) | human gut metagenome | biome: human-associated habitat; material: feces | host: Homo sapiens | place: Peru | collected 2012 | reverse complement strand
AATCAGCGTATCGACTCCCTGGTTCTTCAGTTCTTTGCGTAAAGTTTGCATCAGCACCCGTGGTGCATCCGGTGCAGATAACGGTTTTATCCTTGATTTTCACTAAGCCTTGTAATTCTTCATAACCGATATTATTCCGGCACTCATTCTGATAATAGACATTTTCCCCTAAAACCGGAACGATTATCTTTCCGTCGTCACCGTGACATCCGATAATTAAATAGTCATAGTTGAAATATAGCTTTCCGCCGAATACATCAAAGTAATCCTGCGGTCTGCCTATGTTATACATAGTTACAATGTACCCGAAATATTCAAGAACACTTCTGATGGCAAAGCTTTCCAAACCTATACCATTGCCGTTTAATATAAGCACTCTTTTCATATCCGTAACCTCTAGAAAAATTCATTTTATCGAATTGATTATATCATAAGATAGAACTTTTGACAATAATAAAAAACCACCGTAACCCAATCAAAATTACGGTGAATTTTTGGAAAAGACTTTAAATTTTAATTTTGTTTTTGTATAATATATTCAAGATTAAAAAATGGAGGGGATAAAATGTCACAGTTAAAAATGTATCGGTTACCGGGAATTCCCGTAGAACAGTTTGAGCTTCCGTTCGGTTATTCCGTATCGAATTATAAGGGCGAAGCCGACAAAAAAGCGTGGTGCGACTGCTGTCGAAACGGCGACTTGATTAAAGACGATGGCGGAGACGAAGAATTTGACGAAAAAATTCTGAAAATAAAGGATATAATCCCCGAAGAGGATGTCTTTTTCCTTGATTACAACGGCGAGCATATCGGAACGGTAACATCCTTAGTTCAGGCTGAGGATAACACCGGAGACATTCATATGGTGGCGATTCGTGAAGATTTCAGAGAAAAGGGTCTTTCAAAATATCTGACTATGCTTGCGTTGAACCACTTGTCCGAAAGGGACTTGAAATACATTCACTTAACGACGGACGAATTTCGTGAGGGTGCGGTGAAAAGCTACCTGTCGAGCGGATTTCTGCCTGTCGAATATGACCTCGGAATGTATGATAGGTGGGAAAATGTTCTCGAAAAATACGGCATGGAATCGGCTCGTATGCTCTATGAGGACGGCTCGGATTACAAGACGGTATACCGCCGCTCGAAGGCAAAAAAATACAAGATAGGCGTACTCGGCGCAGGCAGAGGAAAAACAATGATGAATTTCTGCAAGCATTCCGGAAATGCCGAGCTTGTTGCTGTCTGCGATTTCAGAAAAGAACGGCTTGAAGAAGCGGAGAGGGAATACGGCGCAGACGGAACGATAACGTACTACACCGATTTTGCCGATTTCTTAAAGCACGATATGGACTGTGTAGTTCTCGCAAACTACGCTAACGAGCATGCTCCTTATGCGATAAGGTGTATGGAGGCAGGCAAAAATGTCCTCAGCGAGGTTCTGCCCGTTCAGACGATGAAGGAGGCGGTCGAGCTTGTCGAGGCAGTAGAAAGAACAGGAATGACTTACGTTTATGCCGAAAACTATGCTTATATGCCTGCTCCGAAAAAGATGAGAGAGCTTTACCGCAAGGGCGTTCTCGGCAGCTTTGAATACGGCGAGGGCGAGTATATGCACAACTGCGAGTCCGGCTGGCATATGTATACCTTTGCCGAACCCAATCACTGGCGCAACACAATGAGTACGTTTTATTACTGTACGCATTCAATAGGGCCGCTTATTCATATTACGGGACTTCGCCCCGTAAGAGTTACGGGATTTGAAGCTCCGTTCAATGAAAGGGCAAAGAGGATGGGCGCAAAGTCAGGCGCCTTCGGAGTTGAAATGATAACGCTTGAAAACGGAGCCATTCTCAAGAGCATACACGGTGTAGCTCCGTCCAAAAACTCAATTTGGTATTCAATTTACGGCTCGAAGGGCAGAATGGAGAGTGCGAGAGAGGATTCTCCCGTTGAAAGCAGCTGCGAGGCGACACTTTATGTCAACTGCGATAAAAACGAGGGCGACAATAAGTCCGAGCCGGTTTTAACTTCGACCGAGGATTCTCTGACAAAGGTTGCGGAGGCGGCAGGACACGGCGGCTCCGATTACTATGTTATGTATAATCTCATCGAAAGGCTGCGCGGCAACCGAAACGCCGACACGATAGATGTTTACGAAGCGCTTGATATGTTCCTGCCGGGAATGTTTTCATATTTCTCCGTCCTTGACGGCGGCAGACAGATGGAGATCCCCAATCTCAGAAACCCTGAGGAGCGTGAAAAGTGGCGAAATGACACACGCTGTACCGATCCCGCTGTTGCCGGCGATATGCTTTTGCCGAGTTATTCAAAGGGAAACCCAGATATTCCGCAAAAGAATTATGATTACCTTGCAACACTTCCGTCAGACCGCCATGTCGACAGCGAAACCCGCCGTGAGCTTAATATTCCGTCCAATATCTTCGATTGATAATTCTTTTCCCGACACCTTCGCCGACAGACGAAAAATACGACAGCTTTTTTCTAAGCCGTTGCGAATACAATACATTGTAATTGTTATATCATAAGATAGAACTTTTGACAATAATAAAAAACCACCGTAACCCAATCAAAATTACGGTGGTTTTTTGGCGGAGAGCAAGGGGTGCGGTCGGTCAGGTGATTCACGGATATCGACTTATGCCGCTTGTGGGTCAGGTTTATCACGGAGTGTTCCCACGCCCTAAAAACGCTTCCCCGAAGCGTTTTCTTAACGGGCTTTCGAATCCCTTGCATAAAAAATAAAGCTGACACCGTGCGGTATCAGCTTTATTTCTGGCGGAGAGCAAGGGATTCGAACCCTCGAACAGGTGATAGCCCGTTACACGATTTCCAATCGTGCTCCTTCGACCAGCTCGGACAACTCTCCGTATCTGCAATCAAATGCTCAATTATTATATACGAGCCGGAGCAAAAAATCAAGTGCTTTTTCATAAAAATCCGGAATAATTTGTTTTTTTACACTCGGTCGGGCTCTTGAATGCCTAAAAGTCGGTCGATTTTACATTGAAACGAAGATTTGCCCCGCCGCTGACAATTACCACTTGCAAACGGGCGATATTTAATGTATTATATAATGTAGTCATTCAAAATCGCTAAAAGGAATGTTTTGATGCAGTATATTATAATGGATCTCGAGTGGAATAATACCTATGCCAAAAAGGCGGACGGCTATATCAACGAGATAATTGAAATAGGGGCGGTGAAGCTCGACGACGAGCTTGAGACGGTGGACACCTTCTCATGCATTATCCGCTCTCAGATAGGCAAGAAGCTCAGGGGCAGCGTCAAGCGCCTGACTCACCTGACAAACGACGATATCAGCACGGGAGTCCCGTTCACCAAGGCGTTCTCCGTCTTTCGCAAATGGGTCGGCACGGGCGAGACGGTGGTGCTCACATGGGGCGACGGCGACATACGGGTGCTGATAGATAATTACAAGTACCTCAACGGCATCAGGACTATTCCGTTCCTCAGCTATTACTGCGACCTGCAAAAATATTATCAGGCCAAGTTCAAATGCGACCGCAGCAAGCAGACGGGTCTTCTCGCCGCGGCGCAGAACCTCGACATTGACCCCGAGGTCTATATTCATCACCGTGCCCTCGGCGACAGTATGCTTACCGCCGATATATTCAAGACGATGTATGACGAGCCGTTCTTCGCCGCAAACGTCATTGAGTGCAACGACGATTTCTATTCAAAGCTGCTGTATAAGGCAAAGGTTATAAGGAATATTGATAATCCGCTTGTGGATAAAAAACGCATGGAGCATATCTGCGAGACCTGCGGCAGACCCTGTCGCCAGCTCACCGAGTGGAAGTTCCGCGGGCAGTTCTTCAGGGCGAATTTCGTCTGCGAGCAGTGCAGCACCACCTACGCCGTAGGGGTGAGGTTCAGAAAAATGTACGATAAGGTCGAATACCGCAAGACCGTCTCGGTCAAGGAGGCCGAGCCGATCACTGATAATGAAGAAAAGGGTGAATGATTTGAAAATTCTTGTTACGGGCGGCGCGGGTTTCATAGGCTGCAACTTCGTCTATTATATGCTTGATAAGTACCCGGATTATGATATAGTCTGCCTCGACGCCCTCACATATGCGGGCAATCTCAAGAGCCTTAATAAGGCTATGGAGAATCCGAAATTCAAGTTCGTCAAGGGCAATATCGCCGACAGGGAGCTTGTTGACAAGCTCTTTGCAGAGGAGAAATTCGATATCGTGGTCAATTTTGCCGCCGAGAGCCATGTTGACAGGTCGATAGAGAATCCGTTTATCTTCCTTGAGACGAATGTCACCGGCACTGCGTGCCTGCTCGACGCGAGCAGACGTCACGGCGTTTCACGCTATCACCAGGTCTCCACCGACGAGGTCTACGGCGATCTGCCGCTCGACAGACCCGACCTCTTCTTCACCGAGACGATGAATCTTGTCACATCAAGCCCGTATTCGGCTTCAAAGGCGTCCGCCGACCTGCTGACCCTCGCGTTCCACAGGACCTACGGTCTGCCCGTGACGATAACCCGTTGCTCAAATAACTACGGCCCATACCAGTTCCCCGAGAAGCTGATACCTCTCATGATAGTCCGCGCTCAGGCGGACGAGAGTCTGCCCGTTTACGGCGAGGGTCTCAACGTGCGCGACTGGCTCTATGTTGAGGATCACTGCAAGGCGATAGATATGGTCATCCACTCGGGCAGAGTGGGGGAGATATACAATGTCGGCGGCCACAATGAGAAGCGCAATATAGACGTGGTCAAGACGATCCTTGCCGCTCTCTCAAAGCCGGAGTCGCTGATAACCCATGTCAAGGACAGAGCCGGCCACGACCTGCGCTATGCCATTGACCCGACCAAGATATCAACGGAGCTTGGCTGGCAGCCCGAGACCTCGTTCGACGTCGGCATCGCCGAGACTATCAAATGGTATCTCGATAACACCGAATGGATGGATGAGATAAAAAGCGGCGAATACGCCGAATACAGTCGCAGGATCTACGGTTAAATCTGTTTTAATAAGTTTATGCCCGTGCATACTTCATGTGTGCGCGGGCATTTTTGCACCTTTGAAAACTTGTATTGAAATTTATTAACTTTGTATGAACATTTATATAAATCTCTTGACAAAAGTTTGAGATGGTGGTATGATACAGTCAGAAAAGCAAAAAAGGAGCTGATACTCTTGAAAAAGACCTTATACAGCCTGATGCTCAGCGACGAGGTCGTGAGAGAGGCGGATCGGCTTGCTCACCAAATGGGCACGAACCGTTCAAATCTGATAAACCAGATCCTCGCCGAGTATCTCGGCATGACTACGCCGCAAAGGCGCATAAATGATGTCTTTCAAGCCATTGTCGAGGCCGTGGCGCCATATGGGCAGCTTGTGCCGTTCTTTGCGCCGAATGACCTCACTATGTCGCTCAAAAGCAGCCTTGAGTATAAATATCGCCCCACCGTCAAATACGAGGTGGAGCTTTATGAGAGCGGGGAGGGTTCGATAGGCGAGCTTTCCGTTATATTCCGCACTCAGAGCGCCGCTCTTATCAGCGATATGACCGATTTCTTCCGACTTTGGCACAAGACGGAGCAGAAATACCTGCCGCGCAGAGGTGTTATGAACGTCAATTATGCGCTCTATGATAACAAATTCTGCCGCAGCCTTGCCGTGCCGCACAAGGATTTCACGCCGCAGGAGCTGGCGGGAGCTATCTCCGCCTACATCGAGCTTTTTGACGAGCTGATGAAGGGCTACCTCTCCGGCAGATATTCGGCAGCGGATATAGACCGCCGTTACGGCGAGTATGCCGCGCGCCAAAACATTATTATTTAAGCAACCGATACTAAATTAAGCAGGTGATTTAATGAATACTCAGAACTTCACTCAAAAAACCATTGAAGCGATCCAGAACGCTCAGAATATCGCATCCGAGAACGAGAATCAGGCGCTCATGCCCGAGCACCTGCTCTATTCTCTGCTTGACCAGGATGGCGGCCTTATCCCGTCGCTCTTCGGCAAGATGGGCGTTGACAGCAACGCTGTCCTCGCTGAGCTGGATTCATATATTTCGACTCTTCCCAAGGTTTCGGGCGGCGATATGTATCTCTCCGCCGAGACCGACCGTATAATCCGCGCCGCCGAGAAAGCGGCAAAGAGCATGAAGGATGAATATGTCTCCGTTGAGCATCTGATGCTCGGCATATTCGCCGACATGACCCCGCAGATAAGGAAGATATTCAACGCCCACGGCATCACAAAGAATGCCTTTACCGAGGCTCTCTCCAAGGTCAAGAGCGGCCCCGTAACGAGCGATAACCCCGAGGGCACTTACGATGCCCTCGCAAAATACGGCACCGACCTTGTCAAGCGTGCCCGCGATAACGAGCTTGACCCCGTTATCGGCCGTGACACCGAGATAAGGAACGTCATCCGTATTCTTTCGAGAAAGACTAAGAATAACCCCGTCCTGATAGGCGAGCCCGGCGTAGGTAAAACCGCTATAGCCGAGGGACTTACCCAGAGGATAGTCAGGGGAGACGTGCCCGAGGGGCTGAAGGATAAGACAGTATTCAGCCTTGATATGGGCGCTCTTATAGCCGGCGCTAAATACAGAGGCGAGTTTGAAGAGAGGCTGAAGGCCGTCCTCGAGGAGATCAAGAAGTCCGAGGGCAAGATCCTGCTCTTTATTGATGAACTTCATACTATAGTCGGCGCGGGCAAGACCGAGGGTAGCATGGACGCAGGCAACCTCCTGAAGCCCATGCTTGCGAGAGGCGAACTGCACTGCATCGGCGCCACTACCCTGGACGAATACAGGAAGTATATCGAGAAGGACGCCGCTCTTGAACGTCGTTTCCAGCCCGTTATGGTCAATGAGCCTACGGTCGAGGATACCATCTCGATACTGAGAGGTCTTAAGGAGCGCTACGAAGTCTATCACGGCGTGCGTATCCACGACAGCGCGCTTGTCGCCGCCGCTACGCTCTCCGACAGATACATTACCGACCGTTTCCTGCCCGATAAGGCTATCGACCTTGTGGATGAGGCCTGCGCCTCCATCCGCACCGAGATCGACTCTATGCCCTCCGAGCTTGACGATGTCCGCAGGAGGATAATGCAGCTCGAGATCGAGGAAATGGCTCTTAAAAAGGAGACCGACAAGCTCTCCAAGGAGCGCCTTGAGAAGCTGGGCGCCGAGCTTGCGGAGAATAAGGATAAATACAACGAGATGAAATCCCGCTGGGATGCCGAGAAGCAGAGCGTTGACGAGGTCAAGCGCATCAAGTCCGAGATCGAGCAGATGCACGCCGATATCGAGCAGGCTCAGCTTCATTATGAATACGAAAAGGCCGCAAAGCTCAAGTATTACGACCTCCCCGCCCTTGAGAAGAAGCTCGCGGAGGCTGAGGAGCGCAGCGAGCAGCGCAAGGAAAATACCCTTGTCCATGACACCGTGGATGAGGAGGAGATCGCCGCCATCGTCGCAAAGTGGACGGGTATACCCGTTACCAAGCTCATGGAGGGCGAGCGCGAGAAGCTGCTGCATCTCGATAAGGTCATCCACGAGAGAGTTGTCGGCCAGGACGAAGCCGTGCAGAAGGTCACCGAGGCCATCCTGCGCTCCCGCGCGGGTATCTCAGACCCCAACAGACCCATCGGCAGCTTCCTCTTCCTCGGCCCCACGGGCGTCGGCAAAACGGAGCTTGCAAAGGCTTTGGCGGATTGCCTGTTTGACGATGAGCACAATATGGTGCGTATTGATATGACCGAGTATATGGAGAAATACTCCGTGTCTCGTCTTATCGGTGCGCCTCCGGGATATGTCGGCTACGACGAGGGCGGTCAGCTCACCGAGGCTGTGCGCCGCAAGCCCTACTCGGTCGTCCTCTTTGACGAGATCGAGAAGGCTCACCCCGATGTATTCAATATTCTGCTCCAGGTGCTTGACGACGGCCGTATCACCGACAGCCAGGGCAGGACGGTGGATTTCAAGAATACCATCATCATCCTGACCTCTAACCTCGGCAGCCAGTATCTGCTCGACGGTATTGACGAGAACGGCAATATCTCGGAGGAAGCAAGGAAGGGCGTTATGGAGGAGCTGCGCCGCAGCTTCCGCCCTGAATTCCTCAACAGGCTTGACGAGACGATATTCTTCCGCCCGCTTACCAAGGATAACCTGAACGGCATCATTGATATCATGCTCGCTCAGCTCAGGAAGCGTCTCGCCGACAGGAGTCTCGGCCTCGAGGTCACCGACAAGGCCAAGGAGCTTATCATCGACCGCGGCTACGACCCCGTCTACGGCGCAAGACCGCTCCGCAGATATCTGCAAAGCAGCCTTGAGACCCTCGTCGCCCGCAAGATACTCTCAGGCGACATTGACGCGGACTCCACCATCACGGTCGACGCCGAGAACGGCGAGCTCGTCTGCAAATAATAATACAGTACCCCCTCGGAGTTTCAAGCTCCGAAGGGGTATTTTGCTGTGTTCAGTTGAATACCGTGCCGTCCTTGAGGACATCCTCGGGTGAGGAGTCGGCGGCGTAGTAGCGGAAGGCTGCGCCCTCGGCTCGTAAAGCGATGACATATTTGCCGTCATCCGTTTTGAGTGTCAGCCTTACGCCGTCAAAGCGGTAGCTGCCGATTCCGAGATAGCTGCTGAGATACCCGGGTGAAAACTCAAATTTGCCGTCCTTATCAAGTTTGAACGATGGTGTTGAATTTACCTTGCCGTCGTCGACAGTATCGCTGTAATAGGTCTTGCCGTATACGATCCCACCCTCGGTGACCTCACAGCCCGCAAGGGCGTCGATGAATTTTTCCACCTCTTTCGGTGAAACCACCCTATGCGAGTAGGACTCCTTGAAGTATCCGCACTCATACATTTCGGCGAGATCCTTGCCGAAGCAGAAGAGAGTGTCCGCGCCGTTGCCGTGGTTTATGCAGATGGTCAGATATGACGGGCGGTTCTCGGGGGTGGAGCCGTCGATGGGGCTTTTGCGTATCCTGATTTTTTTGAGAGCGTCGGTCGCCGATTTGACGGCTGCTTCGTCGGAGACGGTGAAGGTCTTGCCTTCATAGGCGACGGTTATGCTCGAGATATCGTCAAAGGCGCCGTCCGTGCCGGCAAAGTCGGTCATTTTGTTAAGGCGTACCCCTGCGGGGTCGGTCAGCAGGCATACGGCCGCTGCAATGCAAATGATAACTGCGGATATAATGAGCCAAAATGCGGGTTTCTTGTAATTCAAAATATTTTTCACCCTTTCTTTAACTCCGACCTCCCCGAACGCTATCGGGCAGGCGGCTGCGGTGCGCCTCGGGGCGCTGCAATCAAGCAGTGCCTGCGAATAGGCACATTTTTTGTCGCTTCCGAGGTCTTTTATCACCCGTTCGTCGCATGCGATCTCAATGTCACGGCAAAGCAGGGCGTATGAGAGCCAGCATAGTGGGTTGAACCAATGCAGCGCAAGTGCGGCAAAGGCTGCGGGCTTCAGCAGGTGGTCTTTGCGGGCGAGATGCGCTCTCTCATGGGCGAGCACAAGCTCACGCTGCTCTCCGCCCATACCCGACGGCAGATAAATCTTCGGCCTGATAACGCCGAGAATGAAAGGGGAGCTTACCGAGTCGCACATCAGGATGTTGCCCTCGAGCGGTGCGGTCATTGCGACCTTTTTACGCAGCCTGACGTAGCTGACAGCGGCGCAGATAAGAGTTGCGGCAACGCCTGCAAGCCATATCACGGCGAGGATCTCGGTCAAATTCACCGTTGACGCGGCAGCTTGAGGCGCCTCCGTCACGGCGGGCAGGCTTGGGCTCGGGCTCGGCGCGGCGGCGGGCGTATTAACGCTCTCGGCGGCCCTTGCAATCACCCGATCGGTCGGGCTGAAGCTTGGCACAAGGCTGAAAATGCTCCTGAATGAGAGCGGGCAAAGCAGCCGCACGGCGGTCAGCGCCCACATAAGGCAGATAAGCGAGCGCGGGGCTTTTTTGAGCAGCGCCCGCAGCAGCGCTACGGCAAGCATCATCCATGTCGCCGCCATGCTCATGTCGAGCACCTTGAGGAATACCTCGGTAAGCGAATTCATAAAGCCGCCCATTACCGCACCTCCTTCGCCTCGTCTATCATGCGACGGATGGTGTCAATCTCTTTGTCGGTCAGCTTTTTGCGGCTTGAGAAAGCCGCTATAAATGCGGGCAGCGAGCCGCCAAATACTTCGTCCACGAATTTTGCGCTCTGCATACCGTGGAGCTGCTCCTTGGTTATCAAAACGGTGACGGTGCTGTCCTCGGTCTTGAATATGCCGTTGTCGCAGAATTTTCTGAGTGCGGAGTAGACGGTGGGGCGCTTCCAATTCAGCTGAGCGGCGCAGCGCTTGACAAGCTCGCCCGTGGATATCGGGGCGTTGCTCCAGACAATGTCGGCGAATTTCTCGTCAACCGCGCCGAGCTTTAATTCGTTCATATTATCGTCTCCTGACTGTCGGTAGCCTACCGACAATTATAGTTTACAACCTACCGACACTTTTGTCAAGCCCTTTTTGCAAAAAAATACAGCGCCTCTTTTGTGAAGAAGCGCTGTAAGCGGTTTAATTGCGTGAGAGCGTCTCATGCTCCCAATTTTTCATGAATTCAAGCTGCTCCGGGGTGTGAAACCAATGCTCGCCGCCCGGCATTACGGTCAGCGTGCAGGGGTTTGCGGCAATGAAGCCGTCGATGACCCTGCGGGGGATAGTCTCGTCGCATTCGCCGTAGAGGATATCCGTCACGCCCTCGGCGGAGACGGGGTGGCTGCGGGCATAGCAGAGATAATCCCATGAGAGGGTTTGACCGAATTCGGTCGGTATCTCTTCCTCGGCCTCAAGGCTCTCCTCGCTCACGTCCGCAAGCTGCATCAGGCCGCTTATCATATCGACCATGTCGAGCAGTGGAGAGACGAGCAGGCGGCGTTCGAGCCGCTCGCCCTTGAATGCGAGCAGAGAGAACCACGAGCCGATGCTGGTGGCTCTGAGAGATATGTTCTGCCAATTCGCCTTTGCGTATTGCATTACTTTTTGCAGCTCGGATACGACCTCCCAAGGCAGCAGCTTTACGCCGTCCTGCCTGCCGCCGTGCTCGGGCAGGTCGATAGCGAGCACCTGCCAACCGAGCGGATTTGCGACCTCGGCGAAGCGCTCCGCCTCCTCCTTGCAGCCGAATTGACCGTGAACAAAGAGGAATACTTTATCGGATCTTTTGCCGTAAAGCGCTGCGGGGATACCGCTGATATCAAAAAATTCTTTCATAATTCATTAGTTGCAGCTGAGATTTGAGAATATCTCAGCGCCTTTCTTTTTGCACCATAAAAAGAGTATGACGCTGATTATCAAGCTGAGCGCCGCTACGCAGCCGAGGTAGGCTGCGGCGCCGAGGGGGTATGCGAAGAAGAAAAACGGGAGCGCGATGACCGCGCAGTATGCCCAGCCGCCGAACATGGCGAACATAACGCTGCCGCCCTGCTTTATCGGGGTTATCTCGTTTGTCCAGGTGAGATTCGGCATTTTAAGGCCGAGGAAAAGGCCGAACACCGCCGCAAGAAGCGTGTATATTGCGACAATTGCGATCGTTATAAGCGATTCGGCAAGCGTCAGCTTCAGCGTGAAAACGCCGCAGAGCGTGCAGAAGAGGGCGGGCGCGCCCGAGAGAAGTATCTGCACCTTGAGTTTCGCCTTGAGCACCTGCCATGCGTTGACGGGCAGGGACTGCGCGAGCCATATCGACTTGCCCTCGAGCGATACCGAGGGGGCGGTGATGTCGATTGTCGAGATCATGGTGCATATTGCGGCGCACAGAAGCACGGGCATGATGTCGGGCATCTCGACGAACGCAGCCTTAAGCATTTCGCCGAGGTAATTGCCCTTGATGAGCAGCGCAACTCCGCCGATGAGCAGGAAGACGATGCCGAGGCCGCAGTTGAGCATATAGCTCGGGCTTGCGGTGAAGCGGCGCATCTCCTTGCCGAAGAGGGCGGAGGACACGCTCCTGACCTTTTCGGCTTTCTCTTTATAAATCGTCTTTGTCGCTTTTGCGGTCGAGGTGGCTATGCCGATGAAGCTGCGTGAGAGCAGGAACCACAGCAGAGCCGTGAGCACGGCGACTATGACGGTCACGACGATTGCTGCCGTTATATTGCCCTCGCCCATGCGACCGAGGAAATACAGCGGGTATGCCGAGGCTTTTATCTTTGCGCTGTAGATTGCAACATTGAGTATAAGATTTTGTATAATATCCTGTGCCTTGAAGTATACAAGATAGTAGATGCCGAGGAATAGCAGCGAGGTGAGCACGGTTATGAAGCTCTTATTCTTGAGCTTGAGGCTTATCTTGGCTACCACCCAGCCGAGCAGGCATGAGAGCAGCATGACTATCACCGAAATGAGCAGCGCAAGCACCAGCGAGCAGACGACTGCGGCTGCGCCCGGGGCGGCGATGACCCAATATACTATTATTGCGGGCAGTATCACGACCTCGGAATACATAAGACCGATCAGATAAACGCCCAGCAGGCGGGAAATCATGATGTAGCGCACGGGTATCGGCATTGAGAGCAGCAGGTCGTTATCCTTTGAGAGATAAAGCCCCGAATAGGTATTGAATACGCTGCCGAATGCGCCGAGAGCTGTTGCGATAAGGCTCATTATCGTGAAGTAGAGCCAGCCCGCACCTGCGCTGACCATTGGCTCGCACATGGATATTGACAGATATGTGAATATGCCGCCGAGCACGCCGACCATGAGAATAACATATACGGCGAAGAACATTATCGTCGATGTTTTCGAGCGCTTTTTGTTCTTCTTTGCGTCGTAGAAATAGCTGCGGAATATCTCCGTCATTTGCTTATGAAGCAAGGTTTTGAGCATTATTCTCCCTCCAATTCAAGGAATACTTCCTCGAGCGAATCGTCGCCCTTGACCTCCTCCATGGTGCCGGAGCGGATGAGCTTGCCCGCCTTGATTATGGCAACCTTGTCGCAGAGCTTCTCGGCGACCTCAAGCACATGTGTGGAGAAGAATATTGCGCCGCCGTTGTCGCAGACCTCGCGCATCATGCCCTTGAGCAGGTGGGCCGCCTTGGGGTCGAGGCCGACAAACGGCTCGTCCATGATGATGAGCCTCGGCTCGTGTATCCATGCTGAGATGATGGCGAGCTTCTGCTTCATGCCGTGGGAATAGGAGGCTATCGGCTGAGCAAGGTCGGCGGTCAGCTCAAATATGTCGGCGTATTTGTGCATGCGCTCCATTCTCTCCGCCGAGCCGATGCCGAAGATGTCGGCGATGAAGTTCAGATACTTGATGCCCGTCATGTATTCATACAGGTCGGGGTTATCGGGGATATAGGCTATCTGCTTTTTGCAGGTGAGGGGGTCGGCCTTGATGGAGGTGCCGCATACGGTTATTTCGCCCTCGTCAAACTTCTGAATGCCCACAACGGATTTGAGCGTGGTGGTCTTGCCGGCGCCGTTGTGACCGATGAAGCCGTAGATCTCGCCCGGGGCGATGTGCAGCGAGAGGTCGTCAACGGCCTTTTTCTCGCCGAATGTTTTTGTAAGGTGTTCGATTTTAAGCATGATAATTCTCCAATCGGTTTAGTGATTTTCGTCTTTTCTGTAGCCCTCAATGACATCGGAAAAGACCTTGAAGCGGTCATAATTATTCTCTGTGAAGCCGGGTATCTGCTTGATGGCTCTGCACATGGCGACGCTGAAGCCGGTGATTATGTTGCTTATCTCCTCGTCGGAGTAGGGGCAGCCGCCCGTGACTATCAGCGTTGCGATGCTGTGGCCTACAAGGCACATATTGCGGAAATACCGCTCGGCCTCGGCGGCGGTCATGTCATATATCCGCATTATCGGCTCGCTCAGCTGCTCGAAGGAATGGGTCGTCGACTCGACCGCACCGTTTTTGCCCTCGTGGGTCGGGGTGAGGAACAGCAGCCTGTAAAGCTCCGGCTCCTCCATTGCAAATTTGATATGCTGCATTCCGAAGCCGTAGAACGGTATCTTCATGCTGAGCCCTATCGCCGTGTAGCGGTCATACAGCGCCATGGCGGCGGCGCGGACCTCTCTCTTTGCCTCCTCCATCGTGTTGAAGCAGGTGAATACCGGCTGAGTCGATACCCCCAGCTCATCGGCGATAGCCCTTGCGGTGAGGGCGGATATGCCCTTGGCTTTAACAACGCTCAGAGCCGCCTGAACCATCTCGTCTCTCGTGAATTTAACTCTCGGCGCCATTTCATCATCCTCTCTGCGAGAATTAACATGAATTCATTGATATATATCAAGTGATATATATCTAACGGTGTTTATTATACAATATTCGAGCCGCTGTGTCAATAGTATTATTAAGATGTAACTGTTTTGTAATAAAAGAACTCCGAGGCCGGCATTTTATTGCAGACCTCGGAGAGATAATTATTGAGTTTTAGCTTTCTTTTTCGCAAACGGAGCAGATATAGCCGTCCGCAATGCTTATGAATTTGCAGGTGAAGCCCGGCTCGGAGCAGCGGATATCGCCGCCGTCAACGGTGAATGTGACGCTCTTTATATCCGAGCCTATCCCCGTGCCGACGCACTTGAAATACGCCTCCTTCAGAGTCCATATCTCAAAGAGCCGCCGTAGGTCGCTACCGATGTATTCAAGCTCCTCTGCCGACGCAAAGCGCTTCGCCGCATCGGGGCGTATCTCGCGCAGGGCTTCGATATCAATGCCGATGGGTTTGTCCGATACGGCGCATACGGCGATATCGCCGCTGTGGCTGAGGTTGAATTCCATGCCGTCCGTTATCGGCTTGCCGTGCTCGTTTTTGCCGAATTTCACCTCGGAGGGGGATAGCCCCAGAACCTCGGCCGCCGCGGTGCGGCAGAGGTGGTCGGCGGCGATACGCAGCCTGCGTTTATTCGCCTGCCGCATGAGGCTTATCTCACGCCGCTTGCTTTCGTCCGCCTCAAGCAGCCACTCGGCGAGCAATTCGTCGCTTATTTCGGCGGAGCTTATGAATGCTATCTTCATCTCAGCAGTTCGCCCCGATGTATGCGGCGAGCTTGCCGACGGTGTCGCAGGTTCTGAAATCATCCGCCTGAATCCTGACGCCGAATTCGTCATAGAGATCGTCGCCGAAGCAAACAAGGTCAAACGACGACATTCCCAGCTCGCTCTTGATGCGGGTGTCGGGGGTTATCTCATCTTCGGGCTCAACATAGTTAAGGATGATATCGACAATTTTCTCAAGCATATATATCTACCTCGTCTTCCTTTATTTCATCAAGAATCTCACCGACGGTGATGCCCGTGTTCCGAGTGCCGAGCAGTATGGATTTTATCAGCTTGTTGTGGAATATGCCAAGCTCGTTGATGGGGTTGTTTTTTGTCCTGTATTCGTAGTTGAAGTCAAGCCCTGCGTCGTTGCTGCGATGCATGACGGTCAGATAAAGATTCTGCATTGAAGCATCGTTGTTATACCAGAATCCGCGACTTGAGTCACGCATTTTTTCATCAAGGCACGGTACGGGCATATAGGGCTGGTATGAGAAACTCATGCTCTCATAAACATCGTGCGTTTCGTTGCCCATTGCCTTGTGGCGGACAGCGATAGCCTCGAGCGAGCTGAGGTTTGAGTGCTCAAAGACCTCGTTCTGCGCCTGCTCAATGACCTTGAGCGCCTCAAGGAAAGTCATCTCGGGCTTAACAATGCTCCTCATTGAGAAGAAGTGCATCCTCATGCCGCCGGATTTTTTCTCAAGCAGCGTAGCTCTGCGGTTGACCATCAGTTTGAAGGAAACGTCCTCCTCGTTGTCGTTGAAGGAGGAGAGGGCGCAGCGCAGACCCATCATCATCACGCAGGGGACGGAAAGACCGTTTTCGGCGCAGAGGGACATTATCTTATCAGATGTCTCCTTGCTCAGACTGTATCTGAGAGTTTTGGAGGAGGGGTCGTCGCCGTCGTGGACGGAGGCGATACGAAGGTCGGGCTTATTCTCCCTGATTCTCTGCTCTATGAGCCTGCTCGGGCGAACATAATCGGTGTATATCGCCTCGGGGCGTTCGGTTATCGTGCTGACCCAATAGGCAATATCCTCGTCGTGGCGGTCGGATTCGGCATAGGCGAATTCCTTATCAAGGCACTCGAAATACGAACGCATCGGTTTCGGATAGGGCTTGCCGTATTTCTTGCTCAGATATATCGCCATTATGTCGCTGATAAGCATTTTTGACGAATAGCCGTCAAAGCCGAGGTGGTGCAGCTTCAAATAAATGCCGTTATAATCATTCTCAAGATGAATTATCTTTATCTGATGCAGAGGTGCGTCTGCAAATGTGTCGATGAGAGAATGCCCGCGCTCCTTGATGAATTCGTGCGCTTCATCCCACGGCATATTTGAGAGATCCTCTTCCTCGACCTCAATGCCCGCTTCATCCGCAAGGTATTGAACGACCTTAAAGAGAGGGTGCTTCGCAAAGCGCAGGCGCATAACGTCGCAGCGGTCGATCGCCTCAAGAACGGCCTCCTTCATCACTTTACTGTCAAATTCACCTTGGAAATAGTAGCCTGTGCAAATATTCAGCACCGGCACATGATTGCCGTATTGGATAGAAAGATAAAGCATGAGCTGCTGCGCCGGGGTGAGCGGATAGGATTCCACCGTCCTGCCGTCGGGCAGAGTGTATTCGAGCATTTGTGTTTCCTCCGATTTATAAAAATATAATAGCTTTAATACTCTATTTTAACCGCGGTGCGTTTTATCTTGCCCGTCGTGGTCTTCTCAAACGGTTTGTCACGCAGGCGGATCTCGGCTATCCTGCGCTCCTCAGGCTCGCTCTCGTTGAGCTGCTCAGCCTTCGACTCAAGGTAGCTCCTGATATCGCCAACACCGGCGGCACAGGCGTATTCGGCGTCGGGGAATATCTCGGCAACTATCCTGTCCTTATCGCCGTAAACCACTATCTCTTTGACGACCTTTTCATCGGCGAATTTATTCTCCAGCATCTCAGGCGATACGTTTTCGCCGTTTGAGAGGATTATCAGATTCTTGAGCCTGCCCGTGACATAGATGTGGTCGCTCGAGGTTATCCTGCCGAGGTCGCCAGTCTTGAGGTAGCCGTCCTCGGTGAATACCTTTGCAGTCTCCTCGGGCTTTTTGTAGTAGCCCATCATCACCGAGCTGCCCTTGACCTGTATTTCGCCGTCAACTATCCTCACGTCGCCGATGCTGCGCAGTATCTTGCCGCTGGAGTCCTTGCATTCGTCGCCGAAATCCGCCGTCGATATCTTAGGGCTGACCTCGGTCATGCCATAGCCCTGGCGCAGCATGATACCGTGCTTCTCATAATCGGCTACAAGCCCCTTGCCGAGGGCCGCTCCGCCGACGGCTATCCATTTGAAATTCTCGCCGAATACCAGCTCGGCAGCCTGCCTGTCGGTCAGCTCGGGGTACTTCTTGTGGAGCATATGCACCTTTTTGATAAGCGTGTCGCATATCATCGGCACGGCTCTCATCGTGGTGGGCTTGAATGTCGCAAGGCTCCTGCCGATATTGCTTATCTCACCGTTGAGGCATACGGTGATGCCGTCAAGCAGGGGCTTGAAATAATCGCAGGAGATGCAGAATATATGATGCATCGGCAGCACAGAGAGCATCACGTCGTTAGGGTCGAGCGCAAGCTCGGTATAAGTGACGTTTGATATCAGATTTCTTGACGAGAGCATTACTCCCTTGCGTACCCCCGTTGTGCCGGAGGTGTAGATTATGGCGGCGCAGTCGTCGGGGTCAAGCTCGACCTCCGAGAGGGGGGCGTATTCGGAGCCCTCGCCGTATTCCGAATAGATAGAAGCAAAGTGCTCGGCGTCGCCCATATTTACAACCGTCTTGAGCTGCGGGCATTTCTCGGCTATCTCCTTGGCTCTCTCGTCAAAATCCGCTTCATAAAACAGAGCCTCAACGTCGCCGTCGGCAAAAAGCTCGCACGCCTCCCTGACCGAGATATTAGGCGCAAACGGCACAAAGACGTTGCCGCTCACAAGCGTGCCCGTCAGAGCGGTGATGTATTCATAGGTGGTCTTGCCTATGACGGCTATATGCATCCTGCGGGGGCAGATCGAGCGGATGTAGCGGCTCAGCGCAAGACTGTTTGACCTCAGTTCGCTGAAGCTCTTCTCCGTTATCCCGTCTCCTTCAAGATATTTGATAAAGGGCTTGTCGCCGTATCTCTCGGCGGCAAGGTCGATAAGGTCGCGCACGGTGTTGACCTTTGCGTAATATTCCAGTCTGTTCTGCTCAGAAGCCATCTTTTGTCCTCCGTGGATTTTTTTGATAGGATGAATATAGCACTTTAGGCGAGAAAGTGTAAATATGCAATTACTTCATTTGTCTGAAAAAATCGATAAAATCATATAAAAAGTACCCGATTTGTTAGACATTATTGAATATTGTCTGACAAATCGGGCGGAGTTTGAGCTTATTCGGCGTTGTGCTCCCGCTGCTTTGAGAGGTATTCCGAGCCGAGAGTGCCTGCGCATACGAGCACCCCGAGCGGCCTCGAAGCGGCGAGCAGCTTCTCACTCATGTCAACGCAGGGGTAGTAATCGAGCAGCCTGCCTGCCCCGAGGTAGAGGAAGGCGGACGCAGCCACCGCCGCTGCGGTCAGCAGCCCGCCGATTATAAGTATCCGCCTCGCGGGGCGGTGAAGCTCTGACAGTATCTTTTTCATTGTGTCACCTCCGATATGATTATACTTCAAGGCGGCGGTGCGCTTCAATTCAAAAAATTTGCCAGCAATGGGTCGAATTATAAATATTGCCCTTGAAAATTCGTTCATTTTTTGATATACTGAAAAAGATTAAAGAACAAAGGAGTGTAAATTGCCATGAAATGCCCGTTTTGTTCATGCGAGGAGAGTAAGGTTATAGATTCCCGCCCCACCGATGAGGGCGAGCGCATCCGCCGCCGCCGTGAATGCATCAACTGCGGCAAGAGATTCACCACCTATGAGGTCATCGAGAGCGTGCCCGTAATCGTTGTCAAAAAGGACCGCTCAAGAGAGGTTTTTGACCGCAACAAGCTCTTCAACGGTATGCTAAGGGCATGCGAGAAGCGCCCCGTGGCACTTGAGGATATTGAGAAGTCGGTCGATTATATCGAGACGGCTCTTCAGAATTCGCTTGACCGTGAGGTCACCTCGGTGAAGATAGGCGAAATGGCTATGGACAGGCTCAAGGAGCTGGACGAGGTCGCCTATGTCCGCTTTGCCTCCGTTTACAGGCAGTTTAAGGATATCAACACTTTCATGGATGAGCTTGCAAAGCTCCTCAGCGAGAAATAAACACATGGATCGGGCTTCGTGTTGCCGATGCGAAGCCCTGTTTCTTTTTGCATTTTCTAATATTAACGGAGTTCGGTTATATGAAAAGACTGATTTGCCTGCTCCTTGCCGTGCTTATGCTCTGCCTCTGCTCCTGCGGGGACGGTAAAACACAGACCACGGTCAAGACGGCAGGGATGCTCAATATTACAAACAGCGATAAGACCTATCTCGGCTGCCGCTCAAGATATAATTCGGTGCTGACCGCGGTCAAGGAGAAGGTCAATGTGCTTGAGGAGCAGCACAATGCCGAGATCCGGCAAAAAAACAGCTCCGATTACTTCCTGCAAAGCGATTATATTCTTACCACCTTCGAGCCCTTTCAGTGCGGCGCAATATCGCTGACCGATCGCTTCGACGGCGATATGACCGACGAGCGCGCCAAAGAGGAATATAAGCTCGAGAGCGCGGGGATGGATATTGAATTCACCTCCAAGGGCGGCAGCGAATATATGCTGCGTTTTGTCTCCGAGGGGCTTACCAAGAGCTATAATGCGGAGTACGATAAGAAGAACGACGCTTTCCGTTTCATTTTCACCGCCGACGAGGATTCGAGCGGCAAGATTAGCGAATTTCTTGAGTTCGCGAGGACTGCCGACGGGGTATATCTCATTCAGAGCAGCAAGGCGAGGTGCTTTGTCAGCTTTGATTCGGACGGCAATATCGTCTCATTCTGCTGCGCCGAGCTTGACACGGGCAGCTATTCGATTGACGAAAGCGTTTATCCCGACCCGGATTTCATGGGCTCCGCAGCCGAGAGTTGGGCGACCGCAAGGGGCGAGGATGCCTGCGTGCGCCTGCATTCCTTCAGCGACGGCGTGCTTGTGCATAAGGACAGGAGCAGCGGCGAGCTTAAGACGGTCGAGATGATAGCCGCCGATTACGCCTCCGCATTTTACGGGCAATAATTATGGATTTTGATGTTAAAAAAGAGACTCTGCGCTTCCTTGACAAAGTGGGGATAGAGTATGAATTATTTGAGCATGAGCCGGCTTTCACGCTCGAGCAATGCGCGTGGGTCGAGAAGCTCACGGGTGCAACGGTCTATAAGAACCTGCTGCTGTGCCCGAGCAACGAGAGCGAATTTATCCTGCTTGTGATGGGCGGCGATAAGCAGTTCGTGACAAAGGATATCTCAAAGAAGCTCGGCACATCGCGGCTTTCCTTTGCAAAAAGCGAGCGTATGACCGAGCTGCTCTCAACTCAGCCCGGTTCGCTGAGTATACTCAGTCTGATTTTTGATAAGCAGCGCCGTGTGCGCCTTGCTGTTGACAGCAGAGCGCCGAGGGGCGAATACTTCTGCTGCCACCCTTGCAACAACAGCACCACCCTGAAGCTGAAAACCGCCGATATATTCGACAGGCTGCTTCCGATGCTCGGCGTCCGGCCGCAAGTGATAGATATATAAAGGATAAAATATGAAGAATTATGACCTCATGATAATAGGTGGGTGCGCTTCGGGGCTTGCGGCTGCGATAAATGCTAAGCGGCTGGCTCCCGAGGCTCGCATTGCCGTTGCCGAGAGGCTGCCGAGGGTCGGCAAAAAGCTGCTCGCAACGGGCAACGGGCGCTGTAACCTGACCAATATCCATGCCCTCGGGCATGAATATAAGAATCGTGAGTTTGCGCTGACTGCGTTGGAAAAGTACCCGCCCGAGAGAGTGGTGGATTTCTTCGCGACGCTCGGTCTACGTTGCCGCACTGACGGCGAGGGCAGGGTGTATCCGAGGAGCAACGCCGCTTCGTCGGTGCTCGACGCGCTGAGATTTGAGGTCGAACGGCTTGGAGTCGAGGTGCTCTGCGATACGCCCATAAATTCAATCAAAAAGAACGGTCAGAAATTTATTATTAATAATTCGTTTGTCGCCGACAGGGTCATGATTGCCTGCGGGGGCAGATCGTCACCGTCACAGGGCTCCGACGGCAGCGGCTATGCGCTTGCCGAGATGCTCGACCATAAGGTGACGGAGCTTAGACCCGCGCTTGTGCCGCTTGTTGCTGCCGACCCCGCCGAGGTTCGCCCGCTCAAGGGGATAAGAGCTGCCAACGTGTCTCTGCGGCTTGAATCGGGCGGTAAAAGTGCTTCTTCGCAAGGCGAAATACTTTTCACCGACAGTGGTATTTCCGGCATTGCGGCAATGGAGCTTGCCTCGCACATAGTTGACAAGCAAAAAGCCTTTACGCATATTGACTTCATTCCGGAGCTTGATTTGAAGGCTCTTACAGAGTATATCTGCGGTTTGAGACATATCAAGGGTGAACGGCCGCTCGACGACCTGCTTTCAGGCATTCTTGTGAAGCAACTGGGTGTGCAAATTTGTAAAGCGTGTATACTTTACAAGGGCGACAGAAAGATAAAAACGCTGACGGACGGCGAGTGCACCGCAATAGCGTGTAAAGTGAAAGACTATACAGTTGCCGTTTCAGGCGTTAAGGGGTTCAACGATTCCCAAGTTACGAGCGGCGGCGTTAATGTAGGCGAGATCGACCCCGCCACAATGCAGTCGCGCCTTGTTAAAGGGCTGTATTTTGCGGGCGAGATAATTGATGTTGACGGCGGCTGCGGCGGCTTCAATCTGCAATGGGCATGGGCCTCGGGGCTGCTTGCCGGTGAATCGGTATTCGGGAGATAATCTGATGATAAAAATTAGCGAAATAAAACTGCCGCTTGACAGCGATGAAAAGGAGCTTCGCACCGCCGCCGCAAAGGCGCTGCGCTGCAAGGAGGAGAGGATAACCTCTCTGCGTATTGCCAAAAAAGCGGTGGATTCAAGAAAAAAGGATAACATATTCTTTGTCTACAACGTCTATGCCGAGGTCGATTCCGACGAGGCGGCTATAATCGCTCATTCAAGGAATTCCAAGGTCGAGGCATATACCGAGTATAAGTACGTCATGCCTCCTGTCAGGCGCAAGAGCACTCTCAGACCCGTTATTGCCGGCTTCGGCCCCGCGGGCTTTTTCGCTGCGCTTACCCTTGCGAGAGCGGGACTCAGACCTATAGTCCTTGAGCGCGGTGCGGATGTCGATACCCGCACGCAAAAGGTCAATGTTTTTTGGACTCAGCGCAAGCTCGACACCGAGAGCAATGTGCAATTCGGCGAGGGCGGCGCAGGTACTTTTTCCGACGGCAAGCTCACCACGGGCATCAAAGACCCGCTCTGCCGCAAGGTGGTCGACGAGCTGATTGCACACGGAGCCCCCGAGGAGATAGGCTATTCCTCAAGGCCGCATATAGGCACCGACCGTCTCGGCGCTGTAGTTAAGGCTTTCCGTGAGGAGATAATTGCCCTCGGCGGTGAGGTGCGCTTCAACTGCCGATTGACCGATATTATAATCGCAAACGGCGTTGTGCAGGGCGTCACCTGCGTGCACGACGGCAGCGCAGAGGATATCGAGACCGATACCCTGCTGCTCTGCATAGGGCATTCCGCCCGCGATACCGTCAAAATGCTTTATGATAAGGGCGCGGATATAATTCAGAAGCCTTTCTCTGTCGGCGTGCGTATCGAGCACCCGAGAGAGCTTATAGATAAGGCGCAATACGGCTCGTTTGCGGGGCATCCCGCCCTCGGCGCGGCCGATTATAAGCTCGCCTGTCACCCCGAGCACGGCAGGGGAGCTTATACGTTCTGTATGTGCCCCGGCGGCACTGTCGTCGCCGCTGCTTCGGAGGCGGGTCATGTGGTCGTCAACGGCATGAGCGAATATGCCCGTGACGGCGAGAATTCAAACTCCGCCCTGCTCGTAGGCATTGAGCCGGGCAATTTCGGCAGCGATCATCCGCTTGCGGGCATCGAGCTGCAAAGGAAGATAGAGAGCACCGCCTTCAAACTCGGCGGCGGGGATTACAGCGCCCCGTGCCAGACAATAGGCGATTTCTTAAATAATACGCCGTCGAAGAAGCTGTCGTTTGTGAGGCCCACCTGCGCTACGGGCGTTACCCCCGGCGACATCCGCAAGGTGCTGCCCGAGAAGGTCACGGATACCATGGCTCAGGCGATCGTCAAAATGGACAGGAGCCTCAAGGGCTTTGCGCTGCCCGACGGTGTGCTTACGGCGCCCGAGACCCGCAGCTCCGCGCCTGTCAGGATTTTGCGCGACGAGCTTTATCAGTCCAATATCCGCCGCCTTTACCCCTGCGGTGAGGGTGCGGGATATGCGGGCGGCATAGTTTCCGCCGCCGTTGACGGCATCCGCTGCGCCCATGCAGTGCTGGAGGATGAGAGGGACGAATGGTGAAGCTCGAGAAGCTGAGCGACAGGGAGCTGGCGCTCAGAATGTCAAAATATATTGCCGACCTTGAGAGCATAAAGCTGCGGGCGGAGTATTATTCCCTCGCCGACGGCTGCCGTAAGGAGAAGAACGAGCTTGCCGCCGACTATGCCCGAGTGCGCGATTTCCTGCGTGAGGAGGCTCAAATTCTCAGCTTTATGCAGGAGAAAATGAGCGCCCTGCTGCGGGATAAATACGCCCCGAGCGTTGTTGAAGCGGCGGCGTGGGGCATGTATGCCGACCCTGAGCGTCAAAGCGGCGAATTCCTCAAGAGCGTCGACGATACGCTCGCAAGGCTTACAAAATACTATTCATATGATTATTGGCGAATAATCGCCGAGATGTAAAAACGGCTGCATTACCATAGCGGAAATGCGGCCGTTCGTTCATATTATTTTTTTGATCTCGTTCAGATCCGTTATCTCATAGTCTATCCTCAGCCCGTCGGGGCGCTCGTCATGCTCGGGATTGTACCAGCAGCAGAGGATGCCTGCGTTGTTGCCGCCCCTGATGTCGCTCGTGAGCGAGTCGCCGACTATCATCACCTCGCCGCCGTCATAGCTGCCTATATCGGCGAAAACGGCGTCAAAGAATTCCTTCCTCGGCTTCTCATACCCGACAGAGTCTGAGATAAAAACTCCGTCCAGCAGCTCGCCGAAGCCTGAGCGGGTCAGCTTCCTGCTCTGTGCCACGGCGGTGCCGTTTGTGACAGCGTATTGCTTCACTCGGCTCTTGAGCGATTTGACCAGCTCAAAGGAATTGTCACAGTATTCTATCGTGTCGCCGAGGCGCTGCTGATACTCGGCGTTGAGGGCGTCGATATCGCTGAATTCAATGCCTTCTGAGGCGAAAAATTCCGCAAAACGCCCGTGCAGCACGTCGGGCTTGTCTATCTCGCCCGCTTCAAGCATTTTCCAGTATTTTTTGTTTATCTGAGAGTAACGGGCTATCATCTCGTCGGTGCATTCGCCGATGCCGAATTGAGAGAAGCACGCTCTTATAGCATTCTTCTCGGCGGCAAGGAAGTTCAGCAGCGTGCCGTCGATATCCCACAGTATTACCTTTATCATAACAGCCTCCGCACGGATTGATGATAAAATTATCGCATATTTTCCGCGATTTTTCAAGTAAATTGAAAAAAATCAGGCTTTTTGTGTGACCTTTGCTCCCGAAATCGGTGTATTAGGGTGAGGGACGGAAGCAGAAAGGAGACAACCATGGATGATTTGTGCATTTTAGAGCTTTATGCCGAGCGCTCGGAGGCTGCGGTCAGGCAGACCGATGAGAAATACGGGCGATATTGCCGCCGCATCGCCTATGATATCCTGCAAAGCGACGAGGACGCCGAGGAATGCGTGAACGACGCATATATGAGGGCTTGGAACTCGATCCCGCCGAAGAAGCCAGAGAATTTACGAGCTTTTCTCGGCAGGGTGGTGCGTAATCTGGCGCTCGATCGCAGCGAAAAGGCACGGGCGCAAAAACGCGGCGGCGGGCAATATGCGCTGGCGCTCGAGGAGCTTGAGGAGTGCGTCCCCTCTGCCTCCGATACCGAGCAGAGTGCCGACGGAGCGTTGCTCTCGCAGCTGCTGAATGACTTCCTTGCGGGTATGAAGCCCGAAGCGAGAAATATATTCATGCGCCGCTATTGGTATCTGTCCTCCGTCAAGGATATCGCCGCCGAATTCGGCTTCAGCGAGAGCAAGGTCAAAATGAGCCTGCATCGTTCCCGAGAGGAGCTTAAAAAGTTTTTGATAAAGGAAGGTGTTTCACTTTGAAAAGCCGCAAACTGCTTGACGCGCTTGAGAATGTCAATGATGAATATATCGAAGCCGCCGCATCGAGCGGCGCGAAAAAAAGGCCGCGCAGACCCGTGTGGATAGCTGCCGCCGCCTGCGTTGCGCTGCTGCTGATCGGCTCGGCGGTCGGCCACAGGCTGAAATCTCTGCCTGCTGAGCCTGTGACGGATGAAACGACGGTTGCGGGCAATATCACCGTCGTGCCCGATACGGACTTCTCATCGGCGGTCGGCGAACCCGACAGCGAATTGCCCATAGCCACAAAGCCTGAGCCGCCGGCAAGCACCAAAGATGCGGGTGAGCCTACGCAGGTGCATCTGCCCGCTCATGCCGTTGCGCCGACGGTAGTATTCAACGGCGAGAATTACATTATCTGCGGCAGCGCAGGCGAGGGAGAGATACTCAAGAAGGTCGGTTTGCCCGAGGATTTGACCGCCGACTGTGCGGGTCGGCACGTTGCCTACATTTACACCGACGGTGATTATCTGTATCTGCCGACTGATAAAAAAACCGATATTGAGATGTTTGAATATGCCGCGAAGCCGAATAAAAACGTCTATATCCTGCTCATCGACGGCACATATTACGCCGCCGTGCTTAGGGATGAGAGCGGCTACCGCAGCATAAACGAATGAGCCGAAGCCGCCGTGTGACCGAAGTCATGCGGCGGCCTTCACTTTTTCCTCCGCCTCGCATAACATGATAGAGAAACGGGGGAGATATAATGGATTTTGACAGCTTTGTGAAGAAATACGAGGGTAAGGAGACGGATATCGACGGCGCCGCGGGTGTGCAGTGTGTTGACCTGTCAAAGGCTTATCTGCTCGACGTATTCGGCATACCGATGTTTTCCGTAACGTCGGCGAAGAATTATTATGAGAAATTCAGCAGCTATCCCGAGCTGAAAGGCAAATTCGTCCGCATACCCAACACGGCGGATTTCATACCGATGAAGGGCGATATCGCCGTGTGGAATTCGAGTAAGGGCGGCGGCCACGGCCATGTGGCGATATGCACGGGCGAGGGGACTACGAGCTATTTCTATTCGTTTGACCAGAACTGGATAGTGAAGAAATGCGTGAAGGTCTATCACGATTATAAGGGTTTCCTCGGCGTGCTCAGAGCGACGGACAGATCGCCGATAATCGGCAGCGCGGCGCAGAATAAATACTATCCGAAGTACGGCGGCAATTCGGGCAGCCTTGCGGATGCGCTTGTGAGCGTCGGGGTGAATGCGTCGTTTTATAACCGTAGGATAATCGCAAAGGCGAACGGGATAGACCCGTATATCGGCACCGCAAAGCAGAATACCGAGCTGCTGATGTTGCTGCGTCAGGGCAGGTTGATAAGACCGGCTTGAATGCGGCGATAGCTTGAGGAGACGGCGCAAATAACAGCAAAAGCCGGGGCTGTCGTATTATGACAGCCCCGGCGGGTCATACGGATTTATTTGTTAGGGTTGAACCAATGATGGAAGTGCTTATGGAGCCAGGGGAAGAGGATGTTGGTGCCGATATTGCCGAAGATGATGAATCCGAATGTCTTTGCAATGCCTCTGAAGAAGGCGTTGATATTGTGGAGAGTGTTGCAGGCTCCGCAATCGTCGCCGTCGACGTGCGGGAAATACTTATGGCAGCCCGCAGTGCCGCTGACATATCTGAATTCTTCCTTGTTGCAGGAGGTGCAGAATCTTCTCTCCTGTCTCTCGGTGAAGAAGCCCGCTTCCTTACTGGTAGCCCATTCGCTCCAGGTGTGGCTCCTGCCGTCCGCTTTTTCAAGCACCTCGCCGCAGGTGAGGCATATCTGATCGTCAACGCAGGTTGCGGCAGGTCCGGGCTTGTGGCCGAGGGCAGCGATGCGTCTGCTGTCAATTACGATGTTGCAGCGGGTGCATGTCAGGTGCTCCTCGCCGTCGGTCACACAGGTCGCTTCAAGCACGGTGGTCCAAACGCCCGCGCTGTGGCCGAGGGCAGGGATGGTTTCGGAATTGATAACGCCCTTGCAGTCGGTGCAGGCCTGTATCTTTTCGCCGTCACGCTCGCAGTCGGCCTTGCGGATAACTACCCATGCGCCGAGCTGATGTGCGTGAGGTTCAATAACCTGAGGCTCGCCGAGCAGAGCGCCGCAAAGCGCGCAGGTCTGCTGCTTGAGGCCGGGCTCGGTGCAGGTGCAGTCCTTGGTTATCTCCCACTTGCCGGGGACATGCTCTTCTTTCTCGATTCTCTCGGTCTTGAGGACGGCGCTGCAGATGGAGCATACATATTCTTTCCTGCCGTATTTAACGCAGGTAGCTTCTTCGACGGTCTTCCAATACGCAGCGTGGCCGTGAGCGGGTATCACTTTGCTGTTCAGCAGCTCGCCGCATACTGAGCAATACTGCTGCATTTCGCCGTCGCGCTCGCAGGTGGCGTCGCTTATCTTTTCCCATTTGCCGGGGGTGTGAGGTTCGATGGGGGTTTCCTGCCTTGAAATTTCTTTCTTACAAACGGCGCAGATTATCACCTTTTCGCCCGCGTGCTTGCAGGAGGCGGGGGTGGTGGTAGTCATCGGTACATGGTCAAGTAGGTCGGTCTCCCTGACATCCATCAGTCTGCCGCATACGGTGCAGTAGCAGACTTCTTCGCCGTGCTCGGTGCAGGTGGCTCTCGCGGAGCGCTTCCACGGGCCTGCGGAGCAGGTGTGATCCTTGCCCGTTTCGGTCACGTTGACCCTGAGCATCGGGGTGGAGGAGAGGTCGGCGTTGGTGATCTTGACAGAATTATCGTCTACCGATGAATAGAGGGTCTCGTCAATGAGGAACTTAACATAATATGTGCCGGGCTTTGAAGCGGTGAAGGTCTGATAATTCGAGACCTCAGCGACCTCTGCGCCGTCGACGGAGTCGAGCACGTTGCCGTCTGCATCGGCAAGCACCCATTCGCCGCCGTCGGGGATATAGCCGTAGTATTCAACTGCCTCGGAGTTGTAGCCCATGGTGTTTATCCTGCTCAGGTCAAGAGTGCCGCCGGGGGCAAGGGTATGAACGGCGTCGCCGTCTATCTGGACAAAGTCGAGGTCATAGAGCGGGAGAATGCCGCTGACATCGGTGTTGACGCTCTTTGAGAGCATCGTCATCGTGGCGCCGCTCATCGAGAGCGGGCGGTTGCCTTTAAGAAATACGGCATTCTGCTTGCAGGTTTTGCCGTTGCCGTTGGTGGAGGTGTTGCCGATGATATCCTTCCAAGGCACTTCGTTATAGGGAACGGAGGGCTTGTTCTGACCGTGAGCGTACCAGAAGCCGTAGGTGTTGCCTGCCGTGGTTTCGTAACCGCTTAGGTCGATGTATGTGACGGCTCTGTTGTAAAGGTTGTCAACTGCGGTCAGGCCGGTGACTGAGCTGTCGGAGCCGAAGCCGAGGCACATACTGCCCTGGTCGTAGCCGAGAGTATTCCAAGATGATATGGCTGCGTCATCGGCGTATGCTTCGCCGTTGATCGCAAAGATTGCTACCTTATAGGTGAAGCTGACGGGGCACTGATAGTCGAGGATAGTCTCTGAGGAGCCCGATCTCTGAGTGACGCCGAGCTTAGTGTGCGGCGGCAGAGTGGTCTCGGAGGTGGTGGAGGTCGATACCTCGGAGGAAACGGATTCCTCTTTGCCGTAGGCGGTGGATATCGCCTGCTCGGCGGTGAAGTTGAGCACTATGGTCTCCTCCGCCTTGCCGATAAGGGGCAGGGTGGTCTCAAACTTCGTCTGGCTCTCTATGCTCTCACTGAAGGAATAGCTCTTTGAGGACTCCATGGAGTTTGAGACGGAGACTGAGGAGGTCTCGGTGTATGAGAGGCCGACGGTGCTCTCTGTCTTTGACTTGTTTTCGGTGTAGCTGGTGTATGCCGAGCCTTTGCCTGTGTCGTTATAGGTGACGCCGGGCACATTGTCGGCTGCGGCGTCCGCAATGCTGTCGTAGCCCTCGGCTGCGGTGATATAAGCGAGATCTTTATTCGCAAAAGGAACGACCTCGAAATCATAGTATGCTATGCCGAATGATGAGTAATACCATTTGAAAGCTTTTCTACTGCCGGTGTGACAGGTAACGATATTATAAATGACATCTCTCTTTGCCTCGTCATTGAGGAGCGGAAAGCCATCCTCGTTGCCGGTGCTGTTCCTAATGATTTCCGATGCACTGACCTGTCTGTGATTACCGGAGGCGGCGGTAACCGAGCCGATCAGAGCGTCCTGAACACTCTTGAGGGAGTTGGTATAAGCGAAGCCCGTGCCCCTGACGTTGTCGGCGTAAAGGCCGGTGTTGCCCTTGGAGATAACGTCCGGCTTTGAGAGCGCGTCAACAACATTGACATGCTTGTCTGTGTTGCCGTGGGTGAACGCTATGTCATAATCGGCACTCCAGCCGTCGTCATTGAAGCCGTGATCGGTGCCGGCTTGCTTGAATATGGCGGTGGCGATGTTTGCCCAAGCCTTTGCGGTGGAGTTGCCGCCGTACTCTGTGGTGAGCACCTTGCGGTAGAGTTCGATAACTGAGATTTTGTTGTTGTCGATGGTCGATCTGCCGTTGTCGAGGTCAAAATAGGTTAAGTCGTTGAGTTTGATGGTTTTGATGCCGATTCGCTTGCCGTTTTCCCAGACGAAGTCGATGTCGGCGGCTGCCGCTACATTGCCGAGCACCGCGACGCTTGTAAACAGCAGTGTGAACGCCATCGTGACGGCAAGGAGCTTTTTCAGGGCTTTTCTCATGTTTGATCTCTCCTCTGTTTTGAATTTTTTTCAGTGCGGATAAACCCGCAACCGACCTTTGCTTGTTAAATAATAATACCATATGCGGAAATTTAATGCAATATTATTCCCAAATATAATCATTTAATTTTTAAGTTTATTTTTGCCTTTTACCGAAATTTTTTCGGAGGTATAAAAAATACGCTTTTTAGTCGTCGGGGGATTTGCCGAAACACAAAAATGCCCTCGGAAGCGTTATTGCTCCCGAGGGCGTGTTCGTTTAATGCTCAATTGCTTTCATCAGCCTTGCCGCGCCGAAAAGCCCTTTGAACCAGCGGATTATCCTTTGCCACAGCGTCATGGTGCAGCTTATTTCTTTTGCCGCCGTGACGGTAGCTCCGTCGGCGTTGATTATCTCGGCTGTTATCGTCGCCGTGCCTCTGCCGGTGGCAGTGACATTGCCGTCCTTGTCGACGGTCGCTATGCTCTCATCAGAGCTGCTCCAAACCACTGAGTAGCGCTCCGCACCGTCGTTGACCTTAACGGCGAGCTTTGAGCTTTCGCCGTATTTTAGGGCTGCGGGGGCAATGATCTCGGCGCTTGTTACACGCACAAAATCGGGCGACAGGCTGACGTTTATATCAAAGGTGACGCTCTTTTTTGCTTCGCCGAACGTGAAATAGAGCTTGACCGTCTTTTTGCCGACGGTGTTCATGTCGAGCATGACTATTTCATAATCCTGCAGGAGCTTATCCGTGCCGTCGCTCATGCGGGCGGTAACTTCAAGACCTGCCATATTCAGCGGCTCACCCGTGTAATACTCGGTCTTATACGGCATTTGAGTGATGCTCAGCGAGAGGGCGTAAGGCTCGACCTCGATAAGGGCGTATTGGCTGAAATGGTCAGTTTCAAAGGCTATATAATTGCCGTCTATCGTGTTTTTGAATCTGACGAGCGGGTCAACAGCATCGTCGGAGACGTGATAGACCTTGCATTTCTTGGGGTTAACTCCGTCAGGCACCCTGATCTTGACCGATACCGTGCCGTCCGGCTGGACTACATTACCGCCGTAAATGAGGTCGATATCGTAGAAATTCATGCTTACTATCGAGCCGCCGACGGCGAAATTTGAGCCTTCAAAGTCGCTCGGGTCACGGCTTTCGACCGAAAGCTGCGTTGCTTTTTTGATCTCCTTTGTCGTTGCGCTGACGATTACTCCGTGCGGCTCGTTTCTGAGCGTGACGGAGGCGGCCTCAAGAGACGCAAGGGCTTCGTTTATCAAGGCGGCAAAGGAATCTACCCTTGACTGTTCATTGATCTTTAAGCCGTATTTGACAGCTGCGACCCTCTGGTCAAGGATCGTCAGCGTGACCGATGAATAATACTCACGCTCAAGCTTGTTATATTCCGCAACGGCGGCTTCGACGGCGGAGTAATCCGCGGGCAGATATTCGAGAGTCTTCAGCGCCGAATTGATTTCCCTTGCCCATGAATTGACCTTTGCCTGCTCGGTTATCGGCGCGTCGGCGGTCACTGCGGAGAGCGCCGCGTCAAGCTTTGCGAGGCTCTCGGCGGTGTAAAGGCTGCGGTCAAGCGCTTTGTCTTTTTCGAGAGCTTCATCCACCGAATAATAGTCGGCGGGCATCATCTGTAAGCCCTCAATGGCTCTGTTTATATCCTCTGCCCAGCCGTCAACGGTGCTTTGAGTCAGCCCCGAGGCGTCAGTGTCGATCGCGCTGAGAGCGGCGTCAAGCCTTGCAAGTGAGTCCTCGGTGTAGAGGCTGCGGTTTATCGAATTCGCCTTTGATATTATCGCATTAATAGCCGCAAAGTCGATGTCCTCGGCGGTGTCGTCGAGCAGCACGAATTTGAAGCCGTTATCCACGGCGAAGGTGTGAGCGGAGGAATCCTTGTAGCAGTTTATAACGATGTCGGAAAGATTTTTGCCGCTGCCGAGTGTGAAAGCGTCGCTTGCAACGGTCTCAACGCTCCTCGGAAAGTAGACGTTTGTCAGCGAGCTGCACCAGCCGAAAGCCTCGGAGCCGACACTCTTAACTCCGTCGGGAATATAAAAATCGCCCTTGAGTTTGCTCATCTTGAACATTGAGTCGGATATTTCATCGAGCTTGAAGCCGGGGGCGTATGTCACGGTCTCTATCTTTGAGTTGCAGTCAAACAGCCCCTTGCCGACCTCTTTGACCGAGGCGGGGAAATAAAATGCCGTGAAATATGTGTTGCCGAGCGCTTGCTCGTCAAAATACAGGAAGCCGTCGGGCACGCTGAATTCGGTGAGCAGGCGGGTGTTATTCAGAGCGTTTGTGCCGATATAGATAAGGCTGTCGGGCACGGTGAGCTTCCTCATAATATTGCAGTTATAAAAGGCGTTGCCCGCTATGCCGAGGGTTCCGCCGCGCAATGTGATCTGCTCATCCGGATTCATAGTTCCTTTGTATTTGTAAGCGACATTGCCTGTGTAGATAAGTCCGTCGGGCTGCGAATCATACCAGGCGGTGCCCGTGAAAGCATCAACGCCTATTGCATAAACGCTTTCGGGTATATCAAGCTCGGCGAGGGCAGAGCAATTCAAAAACGCTTCCTTGTCGATACGCTCGAGCGAAGAGGAAAATTTGACAGACCCGAGAGCGGCGCAGCCTCTGAAAGCGCTGTAGCCTATGCGGGTCACGGAGTCCGGCAGCGTGACCGACTTTAGCGAATTGCAGCCATAGAACGAATAGGGGAATATGTAATCCGTGCCGTCCTTGACCGTGATATCGGTGAAGGAATTCTTTGTGCCTTTAATGCAATAGAGCACATCCTGAAAGTATATCGGGCCGTCGGGCTGCGAGGTGTACCACGGGCAGGTCTGGAGGTTATTGGTGGTCGCATTGCCGCCGTTGGTATATTCCTCAATGTTGCAGCCGTTAGGAAAATTTATATCGGTGAGTGAATAAGTGCCGTAGAACGCCGTGAAAGACAGCTCCTTGAGCGTTGAGGGGAACGACACCGTTCTTGCAGCCGTGCAGTTGAGCAGGTAACAATTGACGCTTGTGATGCCCTCCTCAACTACGACGTTGTGGATATAGCTTGAGTAATCCGACCACGGAGCTACGCGGATCTGAAGCCCGGTTACGGCGCCCGTGCCGCTTATGGTCAGGGTCTTTGTCTCGGTGTCAAGGCTCCAGACGGCATTCTCGCCGCAGGAGTAATTTATCTCGGCGTTTGCCTTAAAGGGAATGAATGAAGCAGCAGAAGCAAGCACGATGAGTGCAAGCGCAAGTGAAATTATCCTCTTTCTCATATTCAACCTCCGTATTTTATGCGGTCCGTGTGTTTATGCTCTTGCCGACGGCGAATTCATGCGCCGCCGAACCGTCCGAGCAGACTATCGTCAAGCCGTCGCAGCCGTCAAATGCGTCGTCGGCTATCGAGGTGACGGAGTCGGGGATGGTGATAGTCTTTAGCTCAGAGCAGCCCGCAAAGGCTTCGTCGCCGATGCTCTGAGTGCCTGACGGTATGCTGACGCTTCTGAGCGAAGTGCAGCCGTAGAATGCGGCCATGCCTATGCTTTTGAGCGTTGACGGCATGGAGACGGATGAGAGCGACGAGCAGCCGCTGAACGCCTGAAGCCCGATGCTTGTAATGCCCGACGGCATTGTGACCGAGGTCACGGCGGTGTTATTCATAAATGCCTGCCGACCTATCGCCGTAACCGCCGTGCCTGACACGCTCCGCGGTATCGTGACCGCCGAAGCGCTGCCCGTGTATGAGGTTATCGTGCCGCCCGAGAGCGAATAATTCTTCTCGTCCGATTCTTTGGTCGTTTGCTCGGCGGTGGTTTTTTCGGCTGCTTTTTCCGTAGTCTTTGTGACCTTTGCGGTCGTGGTGACTTTAGCGGTCGTGGTGACTTTAGCGGTCGTGGTCTTATTCTTTTTTGTCGTAGTAGGTCTTGCCGTGGTCGTGGCTCTCGCCGTTGCCGACGCGGCGGGAGGAATAACAACAGGCACGGTTTCGGTCGGGGCATTTACAGCCGTTGCCCTGACGGTCGATGCGGCTGTCGCTGAAGTCGTCGCTGATGATGTCTCGGAGGCGGCGGTGCTTGTGATATCCGCCGCAGTCGAAACCGCCGCAACATACTCCGAGCGGAGGAAGGATTCGTCCGCCGTGCTTTCAATAACGAGAGCGTCTTTTTTATGCTCCACATATGTTTTGACCGCTGCGCCGCCGCCCGTTGCAACTGCCGCCGCCGTGACTACGGCCGCTATTTTGGGCAGCACGACCCCTGCGGTGACACCCGCTGAGCTTGCGACGGTAACGCCTGCCGCTGCCGCCGTCGGAGCGGCTGCGCCCGAGGCTATCGCGGAGGCCTTTGAAGCCAATGCCGCGGGGGCGTGCACCTTTGACGAGTGCCATGCAAACGCCGAGGCGATGAGCGGTATGATGCCGACAGAGTAGAAAACGTCTTTGCCGACGCCGCTCTTTTTAAGCTCTTTTTCGAGCTTTTTCCTTGAGACAAACAGCCTTGTTTTGACCGTGCCTTGAGGTATGCCGAGCGCAGAAGCTATCTCGGCGATATCCGCACCCTCAAAATAATAAAGCTGTAGGCATACACGCTTCTCCTGCGGCAGGGTCTCGATTGCTTCAAACAGCATTTTATTCACTTCGTCCGTCTCAACGCTTACAGCCGTCGAGACTATATCACGCTCGCTGTTGATACTGATGTCAAAATCCTCCTGCGTGCCTGACCAAAGCACCGGCTTGTGCTTTTTCAGATGGTTTTTACACTCATTCTCCGTCACTCGGCGCAGCCAGGTATAGAAGCAGTCGGGGTTTTTCAGCGTATCCGCTTTTTCGAGCACTTTGAGATACACATTCTGCACCATATCCTCGGCGTCCTGCTCGGAGGCGATAAAAAGCCTGACTATACGATAGGTGTAGTCAAGCGTCTCCGTATAAAGTTGAGCGAAGGCGTCCTTGTCTCCGCCGCAATAGTCGGTAAACAGAGACACTACCAGATCTTTTTTATTGTCCATTCCCTCACATCCGCTGTTACATAATTCGACAATATGATAAAATTATATAACATTGCAGTATGAAAGTCAATTGAAAATATCGGTATGTTTTGCATGGGCGGGCAATATAAGACAACTGAAACCGAAATCGGTTCATAAAAATTTTTGAGAGTTTTGTAAACTTTTTGTGTACGACTCGGCATCCGTCGGATTATAAAAAAACCCGGCGCAGCTCGGGCGGTAAAACCGAGCTGCGCCGGGGCACGGAGGGGAAAGGAAGGGTTAATATAGGAGATTATCGGTCGATTTTATACATGGCGTAGGCGAGGATCTCGCCGTTGACGAAGTCACAGGGGTTGGTGATGATGAAGTTATCATACACCCGATTGAAAAGTCCCTCGGACATTTTAAGCGGATTGGAGGTCTGGAACGGCTGAGTGGGGCTCGTTGTCCTCGGCGCGCCGACCTACGGGAATTCCGCCAAGCTCGTGGTCACCTATGATATCGAATGCAATGATTTTATAGGCGCATTGCAGCGGCTGACAGACGACTTTATCATGTAAGCAGCTTTATATAAATACCGCCGCTTCACGACATATCGGGGTCGGAAACGGCGGCTTCTTATTCTTATACGGTTGCTTTTTCACGCTCGGCAAGGCGTATTCTTGCCTGCTGTGCGAGTGTGAATATCTTGTCGCGGTCGGCGTAATTGGCGCTTTGAGCGACGGTCTTGACGGCGTCAAGGTAAGGTTTCGCCGCCCTGTAATATATCGAATTCTCGTCGGTCGCCTTTTTGATCTTCACACCTATCTCGCGTTTCTTTTGGGTCACGGAGCGCAGCTCGGCTTTGAGCCTTGCCTGCTCTGCGGCGTCCTTTGAGTTCTCGGCGAGTCGGAGCTTGCCTATCAGCCTGCGGCGCTCGTATTCGGCCTCGTCCTCGCTTCTGAAAAGCTCCTCGAATACCGTGTGGTCAAAGGGAACTATTCCGTTGGGGTAATACTTCTTTATCGCCTTCTCGGCGGCCTTTATATCGCTGAGCAGGCGCATCATGTCTTTCCGGCGCTCTTTGTGCTCCGGGGTGTCGGTCGGCATACGACGCACATCGTCCTTGGTGACGTTTACGGCGCCCATAAAGCCGTCAAGCCCCGCGGAGCTTATCGAGCGGGCAAGCTCGAGGTCTGCTGCGCCCTCGGGAGTGTTGAAGCGGTCAAGCTCGGCGGCGACAAGCCTTGCTATCTCGATCTTCTCGTTCTCGGCGAGCCTGTCTTTATATTCTTTCTTTACCTTTTTGTATTCGTCCTTGCCCCCGCTCCTTGCCTGCTTCAAGCCGTCCTTTGACGGATCAAGCGGCTCGCGTGAGGCGTATTCAAGCGACTCTTCGATTATGTCGGCGGCCTCTATCAGCGCTTCGTCGGTGAGCACGTCGTTGCCCATATCCTCAAATACGGCTCTGATCTTGAGCACCTTGACTATCGCTTTTTGCCTTGCCTCCGTCAGGTCGTAGAAGAAGAACGGTATCACGTTCAGCGTTGCGCCGACTATCGAGGCGACGACAAGAACGCCGCAAATTTTCACGAAAAATTCGGGATTATAGAGCACGTCATAGACGTTTGAGCCGTCGTAGCCGAGCGAGAGCGCGACCTCACGGTTGAGACCCGCACGCTCGTATATCGTCGGGAGCACCGAGCCTGTCGCAAGGGTGATAACGCTGCCGATAAGGCCGACAGCGGCGAACATACCGTCAATGCGTTCGCCCGTTTTGTATTGCTGATAGTCTCGGATATCTGCCTGAATGCTCGGATTCAGCAGGTGACCGAGCGAGGTGATAAACTGGTTGACAAACATACAACCGAGCAGCATCCAAATGGTCGCCGACGAGCCGGTCTGCTTGACTATCGGCAGCATCAGGGCAATGAAACCGATGTTAAGGATATTGGTGAATATCAGTATTTTCTTTTTGCCGTATTTCCTTATCAGGAACGGCGCCGCAAGGTTCGGCCAGAATGAGGCGTTACCCGCTATCGCCGTTATAAGTGAATATTGGGCAGGGGAGCAGGCGCCCTGATAGTTATACATCCAGCCGAGGATGCTGGCGAATGAATTCTCAAGGAAGCCGAGCCAGCCGGCAAGCGAGATTATCCAGAAGTATTTGTTTTGGGCGATAGCCCTGAAAGCGTCCCAGAATTTGATGCGGATAACGTGCGTCTTGGCCTGCACGACCTTCTCCTCGACGTTGGCATAGACGAGCAGAGATATCAGGAAGCCGACCGCGAGCATCGGCGGGTAGAGATACCTGTATATCCGCATATCGTAGAGGGTGTTATCCTTGGTGATGAGATTTGCGAGTATCGGCAGCAGGATATTTACTATCGAGGGCGAGAGATTCTCGACCACGCTCTTTACCGAGAGCACGTCGGAGCGCTCAATGGTATTCGGCGATAGCACGTTTATCAGGCTGTCGTAAGCGTCTACAAGGAAGTTGTAGAAGAATTGGAAACCGATGTTAAAGAGCAGCACCGTCACGCATTTCGCGGTCAGCCCCATGTGCTCATACGGCATCCAAACGAAGCCAATGCCGAGCAGCACGGTGGGTATGCCCATTGTGAGGATATACGGGCGGTATTTGCCCTTCATGCTGCGGGTGTTGTCTATCATCCTCGCCCGCAGGGCGGTGAGAGGGAAGCCCGAGAGCACGCTGATTATGTAGATAACATAAAGCGCGCCGGGGTCAATGCCTATGGTGTTGCCTATCAGCGTGTTGCCGACGGCTATTATCATGTTTGCTACGCAATAAACGATGAGACGCACGCCTATGCCGCCCACGGAGAGCGAGGTTATCTCCTTATAGCTCATGTATCTGCCCTTGGGCGGGGTGCGCCAATGCGATTTCATAGAGGTGAGTATATTTTTGACCTTGGCCGATAGCTCCATAAGCGGCCTCCTTATCTGTCGCCCTTGTGCAGGACGGCGGTTGTAACCGATCTCGGGGTGATATCAATGCGTTGCCCGTCTGCGGGGATACTCTCGGCAAGGTCGCGGTCGTCGTCGGTCACGGCGAGCTTTACCGCCCTTGTGCCTGCGGGCAGGGTGAGTTCCTTGGCGTTCTTTGAGTCGTTTATGACTATCAGCGTAGTTTCGTCGCCGTGCTCAAAGGCGAGCAGCTTCAGCTCGGTGTCGGCGCATGAAGCCTCCACGCGCACGGAGCCTTTAGCTATATACTTTGAAAAATTGCCCGTTGCGTAGAAACGCTTCGTCATTTCATATGTCTTGTCGTCGAGATTTATGTAGATAAGTCCGTCGCAGTAGTCGACCTCCGAGACGGCAATCCAGTGCTGCCACGATATGACGTTGAGAATTGAGATATCCTCATACATCACGTTCGCCATCACGAGGGCGGAATTCATGCTCTTATCTCTGCCGCCCTGCATATGGGTCCACTCGCTCATGTTCACGGGCACGTCGGGGTATTTCTTTGCCATCCACTTTGCGAAGCGGCGCAGGAAGCCCAACCTGTCGTTGATGAACGATATCGGCAGCGGAGCGGGCAGGCAATATGAATGCACGTCAAGGGAATCCAGCCTTTGGCGGATAACGGGGTCGTCGAGAATGCTGCGGGTGTAGCTCTTGTTGAACCAGCGTATGTCGCCGGATTCGCAGCCGGAGAGCTTCACGCCGTCGAGCGCCTTGCGGCGGCTCATTTCCTCGGCAAATACTCTGAATACCTTGCGGCAGCTGTGCGGCTTGTAGTGGCAGCCCTCCTGGCCGCCGTTCCATATCCATATAGGCTCGTTGATAGGGGAGAGGTACTTGACGGGCACGCCCTCAGCAATGAAATGCTCGGTCACGTCGAGGCAGTATTTCGCAAATTCACGGTAATTCTCTTCGCGGATATTCTCTCTGAGTATCTGGTGCTTGTCGAGGTGAGCCTTGTGATTCTTCGTCAGGCGCTCAATGGGGGAGTTGACAAAGAGAATGACCTCGCCTGCGCCGTCCTTGACCGCCTGCTTCATCATGTAGACCGCCGCGGCATCCCTCGACCAGTCGTATTTGCCTGGCGCCGTCTCGAAGCACTCGGTCCTGCGGGCGGGCATGGAATATGTGCCTCTGCCGCTGTGAACGGAGCCTCCGCCGATATTGTAGCGATAGATGTCAAGCCCGATGCCGTCCGTTTTGCTGAAAAGCAGGCTGCTTATCTTGTCTCTTACGGGCACGCCGTCCGCGTCGGGGTGTGTCCATGTGCCGACCATCTGAGCCCACCACGCGCCGCTTGCGCCGAAGCCCTCGAAGGTCTGAAATCTTTTGTCGGAATTGATATTAAGCTTCATTTTGCCGCCTCCTCATCTGACCGCCGTGTAATTCGGCACACTTTTTAAATTCTATCATATCTTTTAACAATATTAAAGCGTTTTTGTAAAAATATTTTATTGATTTTGCCAAATCAGAGCGGTGCAAGCCCCGCACCCTGCTTTGACAGCAGGTTTTACACACAAGCCGGCAGTAAAATTTGCCTCCCATTTAGGGGAGGTGGCGCAACGAAGTTGCAACGGAGGGGCTCTCGGTTAAGTTTCAGCAGAGACTCTTTCACCAGCGGTTGCTAAAAAGAAGGTGTCGAGCATAGCGAGACGGATGAGGTGTGCTGCAGGCGGAATGCAACCCGATTAGTTTTTTGACAAGCCTACCATCGGCACGAAGCAGAACGCAGGCAATTTCTTCTTACAAGACGAAAAAAGCGGAAGAGGACAGCCTCTCCCGCTCGTTTTCGGTTATCTTATATGTATTACGGCCGTTTCATATCCGTCAAGCGTCACCCTGCCGCCGACTTCTCTGCCGCTTATCAACTCCGTGCCGCAGGGAGCTTCAAACGACTGCCTGCTCTCCTTCATATTAACGGCGAAAAGGTAGCTGCCCGTGTCGGTCACTCTTGACGCAACGAGTATGCCGTCGTCAGCGGACGAAACGAGAGGCGAAATGCCGCAATACTTGTTGACCGCCCGCGCAAGCATCTCATAAAAACGCATGTCGTTCCCGTCGCAGGCCAAGAGAATACACTTTCCTTTTCCGTATTTGTTGACCGTTACGGCAGGCAGCCCAGAGAGCTTGCCGCCCGAGAATTCGGCGATCTTCTCCGCTGTGCCGAGCTTCAGGCGGTGGATTTTTGAGGTCACGTTGCGCCTCTCGCCGCCGAAATCAACGCAGCAGTCGCAGCCGGTCTGCTTCTTGAATTCATCAGCGGTTATCTCGCCTGAGACGACCGCGCCCGCCATATCGGCAAACAGACCCGGTCTGAGCATCACGCGAGTGCGGTTGAATTCATCGAGCGTACCGCATTCGGTGTTTATGACAAGCGTACCGCCGTCACGGACATATTTCTCGAGCTTCTCCTTTTGCTCATAGGTGGTTATCCTGTGATGCGGCAGGAGCAGCAGCTTGTATCCAGACAGATCGTCGTCAACGGAGCAAACGTCAATGTTTGCCCTGAGCGCATTTTGAAACCCGCCGTAGATATTGAAGAATTCCTCGTCATAAAAGCCGTCGACGACCCAGCCGGGGGTGCCCCAGCTGTTTTCATATGAATACACGGCGGCTATTTCGGATTTCGTCCGAGCGTCGGCGATCTCGGGATATATCCGCCCGATGTCGCTGCTGAGCTTCTTGAATACGGGCGCCGTATCCTCACGGACATTCGCGTCCTCGGCGGTGAGGGAGCCGTAGCCCTGCTCGCAGCCGCCGATGGGAGCGCGCCACTCAAAAAATACCGTGCCGAATGCGCCGTATGCGATATTCAGCCAGGTCTGAGCGGCAATGACCTCGGGCAGGGTGTTGATATCCGTGTAGCATTTCTGCTCGGCAACAAGAAATTTCTTCCTCTCGGCGGAATCGAGCCGCCTGTTGAATGCGTGCTCCATTGCGGCTCTGAGCTGAACTCTGTAGCTGTCGCCGTTCGGCTGCGGCACATAGTTGTCCCATGCTGAGTAGTCGAGATATTCGCAGCCATCGTAGCATTTCACCGACCAGTTCGCTCCTGGCCAGTTGGTGTAGAGGAAACGCCCGGGCGAGTGCTTCCTTACGATCTCCGCCTCCATGCTCAGCAGGCGGTGGAAATTCCGCGAGAAAAACTTCCTGTAGTCGAGCTGTATCTGGAGCGTCCAGCCGCCCTCGCAGGAGTTGACGGGTATGTCTATTTCGTCGAATGAATTGTATCTGTTTGACCATTCCATCGTGAACCATGTGGCGTTCAGCTTCTCTATATCGCCGTACTTTTTCGCAAGGAAATTACTGAATTCACGGTTGCAGGTCTTGTCAAAGTCATGGAACGGGAAGCCGGGCTCGTTGTCGAGCTGCCAGCCGACAAGCGCGGGATGATTGCCGAGAGCCTGCGCCTCTTTCTCGGTTATCCTCCGTGCGTATTCAAGAAAGACCTTGTCGGAGAGGCACTGACCCTTTCTGCCGCCGAAGTCATAGTTGCCGTTTTGATTGCCGCCCTTTACGGCGGGGTGCTTTTTGTATAGCCATGCGGGGCACACCGCCGAGACCGTGCCGAGGATCACCTTTATCCCGTGCCGCATTGCGCAGTCCATGGCGCGCCGCATCGGCTCAAAATTATATTTGCCCTCCTCAGGCTCAAACCAGCTCCACGCAAATTCGCCCATGCGAACGCAGCCCAGCCCAAGCTCCTGCATCTTGGCGAAATCAGATTCCCATTCGCTCTCGTCCCACCACTCGGGGTAGTATGAACTGCCAAGTAAAAATCCGCCCATTTTTATCCTCCTGAAATAAAGATGAATAATTCTCATAACTCAGTATACCATACCCCGCCGCCCATTACAATAGAGTGTGTAAACGATTAAGACAGCGATATGTGAACTTGGATCCGGAAAAATTTTGAATTCACAAATTCTTGCAATTGTTGTTTGGACTGTTTTTTACTAACTATTTGATTTTTGACAGCTTAAAACTTCCATTAAGCCGAAAAATTGTCATTCATATTGCGGGGAGAGAAAGCAAAAATAATAAAGCAAACGCATAATTGACAGCAAAGGAGTGGAAACGAAATGTCTAAGAATAACGCAGTCGTACCTCAGGCTCGTGAGGCTCTTGATAAGTTCAAGATGGAAGCTGCCAGAGAAGTCGGCGTGAATCTCAAGCAGGGCTACAACGGCGATCTTTCTTCCAAGGAAGCCGGTTCTGTCGGCGGTCAGATGGTCAAGAAGATGTGTCCCGGACGAATGTTTGAGTTTACCCGCAGTTTGAGGTCCTGTGCGGGGCATAAAATGAATGTGCAGTACATAGTTTCACTCATTGCATGATCGGATAAATGTGCCGCAGCGATGATTAGTTTTCCTCTGACAAAAACTGCCCACCATGAGCTAATCACGGTGAGCAGTTTTGGTTTGGATAAAATTTGAATCGTATTAAACGGACGATCTCGTACTTAGTCCGTTTCCGTCGCAACTTCTTTGTGAACTTTTTCGTATAGCCTTGATATTTTTCAAAAATCGTGGTATACTACACATAGAAGTTCGGACGGTTTCGTCCTAAGTACGAGGTGAAATGCATGATTAAACGAGATTCCTATATGAACCGACTGATCCACAGTATGTGGAACGGCGAGATAAAGGTCATCACAGGCATACGCAGATGCGGCAAGTCCGTACTGCTTTTCGATCTTTTTTTCGAGTATCTTCTTTCGCAGAGCGTTTCGGAAGATCATATTTTGAAAATCGAACTGGATCAGCGGCGGTACTATAAGTTCAGAAATCCGATCACTCTGTGCGAATATGTAGAAAGCACCGTCCGGGACAGGAAGGATGAAAAATTCTATCTGTTCATTGACGAGGTGCAGCTCACCACGAAAGTAGTGGACAAGGAAAACGGCGGCATCGAGGTTACTATCTACGATATGCTAAACGAACTCAAGGCATATAAAAACCTTGATGTTTATGTCACCGGCAGTAACTCCAAAGGGCTGTCGAAAGATATCGCAACAGAGTTTCGCGGTCGTGCTACGCAGATTCATGTGTTCCCGCTGTCATTTGCCGAGTTTTATTCTGCCGTGGGCGGTGACGAACGAAAAGCACTGGATACCTATATGCTCTATGGCGGTATGCCGAGACTTTTAGCACTGGAGGATGACAAAGATAAGAAGGATTATCTGACCTCCCTATACAGCGAATTGTATGTCAAGGATATTGTGGAGAGAAACGGCATCGAGCGCGAGGATGTTCTGAATGATATTTTGGACTTCCTTGCTTCGCAGATTAGTTCGCTGACGAATCCGACCAATATCGCAAATGCCATCGCGTCCATGAAGAACGAAAAGATCAATCCTGCGATGGTTTCAAACTATGTGCAGTATGTTATCGACTCTTTCCTCATTTCAATGGTAAAGCGATACGATGTCAGAGGAAAGACCTATTTCAAGTATCCGAACAAATACTACTATACGGATATCGGACTTCGGAACGCACGACTGAATTACCGCCAGTACGATCCCGGTCACATCATGGAAAACATCATCTACAACGAACTTCTGCGGCGCGGGTACTCTGTTGATGTCGGTGTGGTTTGCGACCGCGCAGGCGACAGCAAGGTTCAGAAAGAAATCGACTTTGTGGTAAACGATGCGGATAAAAAAATCTATATTCAGTCCGCTTTCCGCATGGATACCGATAAAAAAGAATCCTCTGAGCTGGCATCGCTGATGCTTACCAAGGATTTCTTCAAAAAGATCATCGTTCGCATGGATGTGCCGCACAATTTTTATGACGACAACGGCATCTTCCACTGCAATCTGATCGACCTGCTGCTCGGCCGTGTAGAATTATTCTGACGGTGTAAACTCATGTAAGCTACAAGGAGCGACCTTCCGGGGTCGCTCTTTTTTATACCATTAAGCACGCTCTCAACGGGAACTTCGGGCATTATTGTACCAAGGACGAGAGGATGATTATATTCAAACAGCGATTATGTTTTATTTGCATGATCCCGCCTCCGTTGAAAACTTGTCGGTATTATCATGCAACTTTTCAATGGCATATTCATACGCCACCGATGCCCGTGGACGGGAAAGGGGTATCGGCGAGCCGATCGTTCGTCTTGGCACAAGCCATGCGGAATAATACCCAAAGCCGAACTTGCAGAATTTTTTCGGTCAGATGCCGCAACTATTTTGCTTTGCTTTTGTGATAAGATCATCGGGCGTTCTCCTTTGCTTCAACAAACCACTTGTCGCCCTCATGGAAAAGGAATGATTCCTTTCCTCTGATCATGACTGTGTAACGGATACCGCCGCCACCAACCTTTTTGGATGATGCACGGCATTTATATAGAATTTGATCGATTTGAAAAATCAGACCGTTATTCCAGCGTATGAGTCGTGGGCGAATTATGCCCTCTTCATCGACGTCGAGATTTACCGAAACATACGCTTTTCTGCATTTTGAGCAGTCCATAAGCTACCTCCATTCATAAAAAGCCGCCTTTTTTGCGTTAATTTTCTCAAAACTATTGACACACATTTCGTTCGTGTGGTATAGTGTTAACGAACAAGACGTTCGTGCAGACTTAATATAGCAGAACAAAGCGTTCGTGTCAATACGAATGACGAAAGTTTTGTTCGTGTTTGTGAAAAGCCAAAGAAGGAGGTGCCTTATGGGATTTAAAGAAAGGCTTAAAGAAAAGCGGGCAGAGGCGAATATGACGCAGGCTGCTCTCGCCGAAAAAGTCTCCGTTACGGCAAGGACGATTCAGAATTATGAGCTCGGCACTCGAAAGCCGACGAAATACGACACGGTAAAAAAGCTCGCCGAAGCTCTGAATACGACGCCGGAGTATCTTCTCGGCAACGGCGGAATGCTTGTCCTCACGGCGCAGGAACAGGGCGGCGCAAAAGCGGCGCGTGAGATAGATGAGCTGGTGAGTGAAGTCACCGGCATGTTCGCGGGAGGCAAACTCAGCGAGGATGCGCTTGACGGCGCAATGCAGGCGCTTACCAGAGCTTATTGGATCGCAAAGGAAAAGAATAAGAAGTACACGCCGAAAAAGTATCGGAAAGAGCAGACTGAGGAATAAGTCCGTATTTTGGCACAGCATGATTTTTATAATGGATAATGATTATCCGCGAATGGAGGTGACGCGATGAATGCCGAACAGTTATCAAGAGTCGGCGGCGATCTTGTGCGGCGCTGCGGCACACGAGATCCTTTTCAGATAGCAAAAGAGCTGGGGATTATTGTTTTGGATGATTGCGAGAATTTCGGCCGACTCAAAGGAATGTATCGCGTTATTAAGAAGAATCGTTTTATTTTCTTGAATAAGGATTTAAGCCCGCAGACAAAGCGTATTGTATGCGCTCATGAGATCGGCCACGACAGGCTGCACCGCACGCTTGCAAAAGGCGACGGACTGCAGGAATTTGTGCTCTACCAAATGAATTCTACCCCCGAATATGAGGCAAACATCGTTGCGGCAGATATATTGCTCAATTCCGATGAGGTGCTTGAGTTTATCTATGACCGTGGGTACACATCGGCGCAGATCGCGCAGGCGATGAATACGGATATCAACTTGGTCGCCTTAAAGATCGCGCATTTGGCAGAGACAGGGCATGACTTTCGCCGCATAGATTATCGGAGCGATTTTTTGAAATAAAAAGGGGAGTATGACAAGAAGCGAAGTTATGAACGGTTTGCGCCGAGCTGCAAAGGCGCAAAGTTGATGGACGGCAAAGTCTTCAAGGGCAATTTAGGGCATAAAGAACTGGCAGCGTGGGTTGATGGACTGAAACTTTGAGAGACGTACAAATCGGGAGTCGTTTTATGGAAAGTGAATTTGAATTGACTCAACTATGGGAAACTGATATGATCGTCCAGTTTCCAAAGATATCAGCAATCTATTATGGGTTACTACAGGCAGGGTATGACTTTTATATCCCGGAACGTTCTGCTGAACACATCCGGCATATTATGAAGTATAGGAACCGGAAACATCAGGATACTTTCTTTTTCGGAGCCAAGCAGGACACCTGCGACGTATATCCTTACTGGCCACGTGCGTCCATGATGGAATCGGCGTCTTTTTTTCTCAACGACAACAATACCGGTTTTCAGGATTTTGAAACGCTACGCCGGAAGATTCTGACTGCGGGAAACATCTCGGAAAACGAACGTGGCGAATCCCTTTGGAGCTGGCTGGAAGGTTTCCCCCGGGCGATCGTCGCAGTTCTATCAGACAACTCTTTTGCAGGATACCTGGAATGGGAGGGAGAATGGATCGCTGGACAGGAAAAGATTTATCGGGAAGAGATGCACCTGATTCAGGAATGCCTAGAGATCTGTACCAGCCGGTATCATTCCCCGGTACGGAAGATCCGGATTTGCCTCAATCCTGTTAAATGCGTTTATGCATCGGACTACCATCTGACGGAAGACTGCTTTGTTTTCTCCTCCGGGGCATTCCGGACAGATTCCGTTATCCATGAATTCCTGCATCATGTGGTACATCCGACTGTGGCGGAACAGAAGGATATGATTCTAAAGCATAGGCAGGTCAACGACCAACTGGATCAATCGTACTATTTGACAGGAAGCGATTCCGGAGTGCTCAATGCTTTTGAGGAAACGGTTGTCAGATCACTGACTAAAGAGATTATGAATCATAAATTCCCCGATGATCTCTCCGTTTATATCGAACACTTTTTGAAACAGCAATGAACCAAAAAACCGGAAGTTAATCAGACAACTTCCAGTTTAACGAACAGGAGATGATGATCGCATGAAAATCATATATGAACTATCTTGGCTATGGGAAACGCTGGGCATTGCACTTGTGGCTGCGGC
>OIZI01000078.1_pt1 | contig 48609 bp, 56 predicted proteins | sample 1588441 | NCBI WGS metagenome assembly OIZI01 (sample SAMN03283284) | human gut metagenome | biome: human-associated habitat; material: feces | host: Homo sapiens | place: Peru | collected 2012 | reverse complement strand
CGGCGGCTATGCCGCCGCCGGTAAGCGCGGCGAGAAAGGAGTGTAACCCATGGCAGATACCAAGAAAACCCCCAGGGTGGGCAGCCCCAATGTTGTGGGTCCCTCTATTGGCTTCGGCGCGGCGGAGGCCTATAAGCGTCTGCGTACCAATCTGGAATTCAGCTTTCCGGATACCTCCGGCTGCCGGGTCATCGGTGTCACCAGCTCCTTAAAAGGAGAAGGGAAGTCCACCACCTCCATTAACCTGGCCTATACCATTGCCCAGACCGGCAAGAATGTACTTTTGATTGAGGCGGACCTGCGTCTGCCCACCTATGCCAAGGTTCTGCGGCTGGCCCCGGCCCCGGGGTTTACCAACCTCCTGATGGGCACGGCAGACGGCACGCAGGTGCTGCAGCGCTACGGCAATATGGACAACCTGCGCATTATCACCGCAGGGGATCTGCCCCCCAATCCTGCGGAGCTGCTGTCCTCCCGGCGGACGAAGCTGGCCGTTGAGGCCATGAAGAATGTAGCCGATGTGATTATTCTGGACCTGCCCCCGGTGGGAGAGGTGACCGATGCCCAGCTTGCCTCCCGACTGACGGACGGCATGATTGTGGTGGTTCGGGAGAATTACTGCGTCAAGCGGGCCCTGGACGAGACCATGCGCCAGCTGCAGCTGGCAGAGGCCAAGGTTCTGGGCTTTGTCATGACGGATTCCGATATCCAGAAAAAAGGCTACTATAAGAAGGGCTACTACAAAGAGGGCTATGGGGCCCAAAAGAATGCTTAAAGGCCCGGGCGATGATTGACTACCATACCCATATCCTCCCCAAAATGGACGACGGCAGCGGCTCCCTGCGAGAAAGCCGGATGCTGCTGGAGGAGGAGCGTGCCTTCGGCATCGACAGCGTGGTGCTGACCCCTCATTTTTACGCCAATCAAAACAGTCCCCGTAGGTTTCTGGAGCGCCGGGAAGGTGCCTGGAACCGTCTGCAGGACGCACTGGGGCCCGACGTTCCCCAGGCAATTCTGGGGGCGGAGGTCCAGTATTTTCCAGGCATCTGCCAGTGCGATGAGCTGGAGAGCCTGACCATTTCCGGTACCCGGTTTCTCCTTTTGGAGATGCCCTTCCAGCGCTGGGACAATCAGGTGCTGCAGGATGTGTATTTCCTGGCCCAGTCCGGCGAACTGCAGATTGTGCTTGCCCATGTAGACCGATATTATTCCGACCAGCCCCATGAAATCTGGCAGGACCTGTTCGATGCCGGTATTTTCATGCAGCTCAATGCCTCCGCGTTCCATGGCTTTGGCCGGCGCAGACGGTATTTGCAGTTCCTGCGCAATGGCTGGGTCCAGATGCTGGGCTCCGATTGCCACAATATGGCCGCTCGCAGACCCAACTGGGATTTGGTGCCCAAGGAGGCCCCGGGGCTGGCGCTGGAAAATTTAAAAAAGGCTATACAGCGGTTTGGCCGCTTATAGTACATAGAGGTAGAACTGCCCCATCGGCATTTCTATAATCTTTAGAAAGGTAAAGGTAAACAACATGAAGAATCTTGTACGCGTAGTATCCTGCGTGATGCTGGTTGCGGCCCTGTCTATGGCAGTGTTCGCTGACAGCTTTACGCCCAGTGTCACGCAGAAGGAAGCCCCCGCTGTTGCCAAGACCGCTGAGGTCGTGGCTGCTGACGGCTCCAAGACGGAAGTGAAGGCTGCTGATATCAAGGTTGTGTCCGCTGGTTCCAAGACCGTGACCGCCGAGGTCAAGGCGGAGCTGGACAAGGCCTATGATGTCATCGCCAAGGCCGGTTCTCTGGAGAAGGCTGTTCCCGAGCTGAAGACCGTGTTGGAAGAGGCAAAGGTTACCGTTCCTGTTGCGAATCTGGTGGTTCGTGACATGGTGAACGTTTCCGTGCCCGACGATGTGGCCAAGCTGTTCGAGACCGAGGGCACCACGATTACCGTGAACTTCAAGCTGGATGTCAAGGAAGGCACCACCGTTGTTGTCATGCGTTTCGTGGACGGCAAGTGGGTTCCCCTGGCTCTGGAGAACGTCACGGTGAACAAGGACGGTTCCGTTGACGTGAAGCTGGACGGCGTTGGCCCCATTGCTTTCCTGGTTGAGAACAAGTAAGCGTTCCAAGGCGGCACTCAGGGTGGGCTTGCTCACCCTGAGCGCTATTTTTCTTTTTGGGGGCTGCGGCAAAAAAGCACCCGTCGAGACCGTTGCGCCCCCTGCTACGGAAGCTTCTTCGGTACCGTCCACCACGGAAGCCCGGAAACAAAAGGAAAATTTAGAGACCATTCTGGTCCTGGGCCTGGATAAAAACGAATACCCCGACGACAGTCGGGCCTATATCAACGATATGCAGGGGGATTTTAACCTTCTGCTGGTGCTGGATCACAGCACCAATACCTGCTCTCCGCTGCTTCTAAACCGGGACACCATGACGGAAATCACCCGCCTGGGGGTTTTTGGAGATGAGGCGGGCACCTTTACCGGCCAGCTGGCCCTGGCCCACACCTATGGCAGCGGCGGCTCCGACAGCTGTCTGAACGCCAAAAAAGCGGTGTCCAAGCTTCTGGGCGGCGTGAGCATTGACCACTATATGAGCTTCACCATGGACTCCGTGCCCACCGTCAACGATTCCGTCGGCGGTGTGAGCGTTACGGTTTTGGATGACTTCAAGAACAATCAGGACCTGAGAAAAGGGGAGGAGGTCACGCTGCATGGGGAAGAGGCCCTTCTCTATGTCCGGGGCCGCCAGAACGCCGGGGACCAGACGAATCTTAGCCGTATGAAGCGGCAGGAGCAGTATATGACCGCACTGATGGCAAAGCTGATGGACGCAGCCCGCGGCGATGCGGATTTTCTGACCAAGCTGACCTTCAGGCTGGGGGATTCCTTCCAGACGGACTACTCCGTCAGCCAGCTCCAGACGCTGGCGGACACCATGCTGGAGGCGAAAATCGAGCCGTTCCTGACCATTGACGGCGAGGCCCAAAAGGGCGAGGAATTCATGGAATACTACGTGGATGCCACGTCTCTGGAAAAGACCATCCAAACGCTTTTCTATGAATAAACACGGATAACTTGTAGGGGCCGATGGGTGGGACGATTTCAAAGAGTCGAAAACGCTGGATGATAAAAGCTTAGGGGGCGATGTGGGCATCGCCCCCACGAATATTTACGGGACGTTCCTCCGGGCAATCATTGTGTTTTTTTGCAAAACCTCTTGAAAAAAGAATCCTGAGCCTTTGCGAGGATTATACCCGGGCCGAGGACAGCCGGATTTCCAAGATTCAGGGAACGGGCCTGGGCATGTCTGTGGTCAAGGGCTTTACGGAGCGCCTGGGCGGAAAGGTTCATCATTTTCTGGAGGACTATGAGGAAAAATAAGCAAGAGGCCCGGCGGGCAGAACCGCCGGGCCTCTTGACATGCTAACGAACATACGATGCAATCTTTTCTTTGCTGTCTGCCGGTTTATAATCCAGTGTACCCAAATTACCTATCAGCGCAAATGTTCTATCCGCGTTCGCCTGCAATTCATCTGGAAGCGCAGGCGCAGATGAATCCACTTTTCATCTGGACAAGTGGCAACTCCAACATCCAGAAATTGTAGTCCTAAAATATGCAGTCAAACATATTGGGCAACAGTAAAAGTGGTTTTGATTTTCGCGGTAGCTGTGTTCATTGAAAATTTGCAATTTGCGAACAACTCGCATATTGACTTTCTTGCTTTCTTGGATTATAATATTTGCGAATAAAATGCAAATTGGAGGTGCGGTGACTTGCATAGCTACAGCACGCGGCAGCGAAAGGTTCTGCTTGCCTATTTGAGCCAGCACCCGGACGAGCTGTTGTCCGCACAGCAAATTGCGGACGCTTTGGCAGATGAAAAAATCAGCCTGAGCGCCGTATATCGAAACCTTGCACAGTTAGAGACAGAGGAAAAAGTGCGTCGGAGCAGCAAGAGCGGGACGCGCGAGGTCTACTATCAATACCTTGATGCCGAAAGCTGCAAAGGTGCGCTGCACATGAGCTGTATCAAATGCGGCAAGACCTTTCATATGGCAGATGGTAACGCAGCTTTGCTCGCAAAGCATTTGGCGCAGAGCGAACAGTTTATGTTGGACACGACTGACACGATCCTCTATGGAACTTGTTCGGACTGCAAGGGAAAATAACGATTGGAAAGGAGGACAGACCATGACAAAGAAATTTCGTTTTATGACGGGCTTGCTGGCCGTAGTGCTGGCCTTTGTTTTGCTGTCCTCTGTTGCCTATATCGCAGCGGAATCCGACCATGACTGTACTGGCGTGGACTGCGCCATCTGCCATCAGATTAACGTCTGCGTAAACCTGCTCAAAAGCATTGGGCTTGCTGTCTCCGCCGCAGCTACTGTAGCGGCGATTCTATATATTCTGTGCCGGATCATTCCCCCCTGTACAGAGGTTGCCCGTACCTTTACGCTGGTTTCTCTCAAGGTCAAACTTTCAGATTAAAAATAAGAACTTTTTACAAGGGTGTAGTCTATCTGTTTTCGGATAGACTTTTGCGGCGTTGCTGTTACCCTTGTATTTTTGCGCCCATTTTTAAGTTCTTATCATGATCTGGAGGTAACAAACCCTATGAAAAAAATAACTGCGCTGCTGCTTGCGCTTTTGATGCTCGTCGGCGCTCTTGCCGGCTGCGAAAAGCAGAACGATACCAACAAAACCGACAAACTGAGCATTGTCACCACCATTTTCCCCGAATATGACTGGGTGCGTGAGATTTTAGGTGACAAGGCCGATAACGCCGAAGTCACGATGCTGCTTGATAACGGCGTTGACCTGCACAGCTATCAGCCCACTGCCGATGACATTGTCAAAATCTCCAACTGCGACCTGTTCATCTATGTGGGCGGCGAGTCCGACGGCTGGGTGGACGATGCTCTGAAAAATGCCACCAACAAGAACATGAAGATCATCAACCTGCTGGATGTCCTTGGCGACAGCGTCAAGACCGAAGAAGTGGTCGAGGGTATGCAGGAAACAGAGCACGATCACGACCATGACCACAGCAAGGAAGTCTCCACCTTTGAAGATGACGAGGTTCAGGACAGAAGCCTGTCTGATTGGGCGGGCGACTGGCAGTCTGCCTATCCCTTTGTGCTGGACGGAACGCTGGATGATGCGTTTGCAGCGATGGCAGAGAAAGGCGAAATGACCGCCGAAGAATACAAGACCTACTATCAGAACGGCTACAAAACGGACATTACCAACATCGATATTGAGGGTGACCACATCGAGTTCACCTACGAAGATGGCAAGAAGGTCGGCTCTAACTACAAGTATGTCGGCTATTACATTCAGAACTGGTCTACCGGTACGAAGGCGGCCATGTATCGCTTTGAGGCGGAGGACAAGGGTTCCGGCGCGCCGGTCTACATTGAGTTCAACGACCACATGATCGAACCGGCCGCCGCCGAACACTTCCACATCCGGATGAGCAACGAGAGCTTCGACGCGATCGTCGATCCCGAAAACTCCTGGCCTACCTTCTTCCCGGCTGATATGACCGGCGAAGAGATCTGCGAACACATGGAAGGGCACGACCACGACGAGGACGAAGACCACGAGCATGAAGAAGGCGAAGACCACGAGCATGAGGAAGAAAAGGACGAGCACGTTTGGCTTTCTCTGAAAAACGCGGAGGTTCTTGTAAATGCCATTTCCAAGTCTTTGCAGAAGCTGGACCCCGACAATAAGGACACCTACGCTACCAACGCCGCTGCCTATATGGAAAAGCTCTCTGCGCTGGACGGCGAATATCAGGCTGCCGTGGACGCTGCGACCTATAAGACCGTTCTGTTCGGCGACCGTTTCCCGTTCCGCTATCTGGTGGACGATTACGGTCTGAGCTACTATGCCGCTTTTGTGGGCTGCTCTGCCGAAACGGAAGCCAGCTTTGAGACCGTTTCGTTCCTTGCTAAGAAGGTGGATGAATTGAAACTGCCCTGCGTTCTGACCATTGAGGGCGCACAGCATAAAATTTCCGAAACCATTGCCCAGAACACCGCTGAGAAAAATCAAAAGGTGCTGACCATGGATTCCATGCAGTCCACCACTTCTAAAGATGTGGCAAACGGTACGACCTACCTCTCCGTGATGGAGAAGAACCTGTCCGTGCTGAAAGAAGCATTGGGTTAAGGAGGTAGGTTTATGGCTCAGCTCACTTGTCAGAATCTCCGCGTCGGCTATGATGGGAAGCCCGTTCTGCAAGATCTCAGCTTTGAGATCTTTGCAGGCGACTACCTCTGCATCGTAGGGGAAAACGGCTCTGGTAAGAGTACACTTATGAAAACGATCCTTGGCTTGCAGCCGCCCATCAGCGGCAGAATTTTGACAGGCGACGGGCTGAGGAAAAATGAGATCGGCTACCTGCCGCAGCAGACCGTCGTACAAAAGGATTTCCCTGCATCCGTGAGAGAGATTGTTCTCTCTGGGTGTCAGGGGCGCTGCGGCAGCCGCCCCTTTTATAGCAAAGAAGAAAAACAGCTTGCCGAAGAAAACATTCGGAAAATGCAGATTGATAAGCTCTCAAAGCGGTGTTATCGAGAGTTGTCCGGCGGGCAGCAACAGCGGGTATTGCTTGCCCGTGGGCTGTGCGCCACACAAAAAATGCTGCTCTTGGACGAGCCTGTTTCCGGGCTTGATCCCAAAGTGACAGCGGAAATGTATCGTCTGATCGACGAACTGAACCATCAGGACGGTATCACCATTATTATGATTTCTCACGATATTGCCGCTGCAGTCAAATACGCCAGCCATATTCTGCATATTGGCAACACCGTTTTCTTCGGAACAAAGGCAGAGTATCTCCAAAGCCCGCAAGGGCGGCTATTTGCCGCAGAGAAAGGCGGTGATGAACAATGACCGCAATCTTGGAAAAACTGACCCTCTATTGGGCGTACCCCTTTGTCCGCTATGCGCTGGTGGTCGGCGTGCTGATTGCGCTCTGTTCCTCTCTGCTGGGCGTAACGCTGGTGCTGAAACGGTTTTCCTTCATCGGTGACGGACTTTCTCATGTGGCGTTCGGAGCCATGGCGATTGCCGCTGTGCTGCAAATCACCAACGAAATGCCGCTGGTCATGGTCATTACAATCATCAGCGCCGTGCTGCTTCTGCGTACCGGGCAGAACACGAAGATCAAGGGCGACGCCGCCATCGCCATGATCTCGGTGGGGGCACTTGCTATCGGCTATCTGCTGATGAACTTGTTCTCCACATCCTCCAACTTGTCCGGCGATGTGTGCAGTACGCTGTTCGGCTCGACCTCTATTCTGACGCTGACGAAAAGCGAGGTCTGGCTGTGCGCGGTGCTGTCGGTGGCGGTCGTGGCGATATTTGTTCTTTGCTACAACAAAATTTTCGCTGTGACCTTTGATGAAAACTTTGCAAAGGCTGTGGGGACAAAGGCCGATTTGTATAACTTACTGATTGCCATAACGATCGCCGTTGTGATCGTGTTGGCAATGAACCTTGTCGGCTCACTGCTCATATCCGCCCTTGTTATTTTCCCGGCGCTGTCTGCCATGCGGGTCTACAAAAACTTCCGTGCGGTGACGATCTGTGCGGCTGTCCTTTCCGTCTGCTGCGCCGCACTGGGCATTCTGATCTCCATCCTGGCTGGAACGCCGGTCGGCTCGACCATTGTGGCCGTGGACATTTTTGCATTTCTGATTTTCTCGGGAATATCCCGGTTGGGAGGTATCCGCACATGAAACAGGCTTTGCTTATTCTCGCCGTCGCGCTTTATCTGGTTTCCCTCTGCGCCTGCGGCGATCAGAAGATCCAGTCCAAATCGAAGCAGGGCAGCGCGACCCAGCAGGTCGTTCAGGAGCAGATGGCGAATGCCACAGGCAAAACGACCGCTTTGCCGACTGCAATTCCGGAGCAGCAGCCTGCTTCGGATGAAACTACACCGGATACATCTGTTCCGGAACCGGAGCAGACGCAGCCCGCCGAAGCGCTTCCGGACTATGAACCGGCACAGGCCTCCGGCGAACCGGATGTTGATCTGACTACGCTCAGCAGCACGATGGTCTACTCCGAGATCTATAACATGATGTACGAGCCGGATCGGTATGTCGGAAAGCGCATCAAAATGAATGGGCAGTTTGCGGTCTATAAGAATTCGAACACCGGCGCGGTGTACATGGTCTGCATCATCATGGACGCGACTGCCTGCTGCTCGCAGGGGCTGAAATTCGTCCTCGCGGGCGAGCATAGCTATCCTGCCGACTGTCCCGAACTGGGAACAGAAATCACGGTCGTTGGCACATTCCAGACCTACGAAGAAAACGGATATATGTACTGCCATCTGGTCGATGCGGAGATGACCGAGTAAGAAATCGTATCTAGCAAAAAAAGAAGAAAAGAAAAATCCCAAGAATCCATGAAGCGAGATTCTTGGGATTTCTTGTAAAATAAGGAACTTTCGCGGCTCTTTTATCTCTTGGAGAACTGAGGAGCGCGACGGGCGGCCTTCAAGCCGTACTTCTTTCTTTCCTTCATTCTGGGGTCGCGGGTCAGGAAACCGGCGGCCTTCAGGGAAGCGCGGTACTCGGGGTTCAGGGTCAGCAGGGCACGGGAAATGCCGTGGCGGATAGCGCCGGCCTGGCCGGAAACACCGCCGCCGCAGACGGAAACAACCACGTCAACCTTGTCAACCAGCTCGGTGGTGACCAGGGGCTGACGGACGACCAGCTTCAGGGTCTCCAGACCGAAGTAGTCGTTGATGTCGCGGCCATTGATGATGATGGAACCGGTGCCGTTCTCGTAGACGCGAACGCGGGCGACGCTGGACTTACGACGGCCGGTGCCGTAAAAATACTTCTTCTTGCTCTCGTACATTCTGTGTTACCTCCAATTAGTCCAGAGTCCAGGCTTCGGGCTTCTGGGCAGCATGAGGATGCTCAGCACCCTTGTACAGGTGCAGACGGGTCATGCAGTTGCGGCCCAGAGTGTTCTTGGGCAGCATGCCCTTGACGGCGATTTCCATAGCGTAGTCGGAACGGTTCTCCATCATGGTGCGGGCCTTGGTTTCCTTCAGGCCGCCGATCCAACCGGATACACGGTAGTAAATCTTTTGCTCTGCCTTCTTGCCGGTCAGAACAGCCTTGTCGGTGTTGATGATGATTACGTTGTCTCCGCAGTCAACGTTGGGAGTGAAATCGACCTTGTGCTTGCCGCGCAGCAGGTTAGCAGCGATCACAGCGGTACGGCCCAGGGGCTTACCGGCTGCATCGATGATGTACCAATTGCGCACCACGGTCTCCTTCTTGGCGAGGGTAGTGGACATATGGGTTCCTCCAATTTTTTGGTAAAATATTTTGACATTCTCGTGTGTTTGAAGTACAATATCTTCAAACCGCCTTAGATTTATACCATAAGAAATTTCAAATGTCAACACCTTTTTTGAAGATTTTTACGCAGCAGCAGAAAAACTCCGAAAATCTTCAAAATGCTCATGAATGCTCTTAAATGCTCACTTGCGGTTTTTACCTAATTTTGGAGGAAATAGATATATGCAGAGACTGGTTGGCCTGGTTCGAAGGTGCGTAGAAGACTACCACATGATTGAAGATGGGGATAAAATTGCCGTTGGTGTGTCCGGAGGAAAGGACTCCCTGGTGCTACTAAAGCTGCTGACGGCTCTGCAAAGCTACCATAATAAATCTTTCCAGCTGGAAGCCATTACAATTGACATGGGCCTTGGTATGGACTATGGGCCTATTGAAGAACTGTGCCAACAGCTAGAGGTTCCCTATACCGTGGTAAAGACGGAAATTGGCCCCATTATTTTTGACTACCGGAAAGAAAAGAACCCCTGCTCCATGTGTTCTAAAATGCGCCGGGGTGCGCTGAATCAGGCACTGCTGGAAAACGGTTTTAATAAGCTGGCCCTGGGCCATCACTATGACGATGCGGTGGAGACCTTTCTCATGTCTCTGCTTTATGAGGGCCGCATCAGCTGCTTTCAGCCTGTGACCCACTTAGACCGCACCGGAATCACCCAGATTCGGCCCATGCTCTATATCCATGAGAAAACCGTAGATGCTTTCGCTCGGCGGGAAAATCTTCCGGTGCTGCAAAACCGCTGCCCTGTGGATAAGCATACCAAGCGGGAGGAGATCAAAGATCTTCTCTATGATCTTGTAAAGACCTATCCGGATCTGAAGGAGCGAATCTTCGGGGCCATGCAGCGTTATCCGCTGGAGGCCTGGGAGCCCCAGGGTAGGTATAAAACCCCAAAAGATAGGGACCTATAGGGAATAATTTCCACAAAAACGGGAAAAACTTCCTCTGCGAGACGCAAAGGAGGATAAAAATATGGTCAAGGGTATTTCCCGCCAGGTCATTGTGGTCCCGTCCCCGGATAAGAAGCTGTTCGACCAGGCCATCTTCATTTTAAAAGACGATGCCGTATCGGAGGGCATCAGCGACGATGCCCTTCTCCGCCAGGCCCGGCAGGTGCTGCGCGGTGGGGCGGAGGAGAAGAAGAAAAGCGCCGCCCTCACAGGCATTCTCTGCGCCCTGGGCGGGGCGCTGCTGACGGGTGCGGCCTGGGCGCTGACAATTTTATTTTGATTTTAAGGAAAGAGAGAAAATCCATGCAAATCGGCAATCTGACAGTAGAAAATCCCCTGTTTCTGGCCCCCATGGCCGGAGTCACCGACTGGGCCTTCCGGACCGTCTGCGCCCGCCTGGGGGCGGGGGTCACGGTGACGGAGATGGTTTCCAGCCGGGCTCTGGTCTATAAGGACAAGAAAACCGCAAAGCTTCTGCGGAAAAATGAGGGCAGCCTCTGCGGGGCCCAGATTTTTGGCAACGACCCGGAGATTATGGCCCAGGGGGCGGTTTTGGCCCTGGAAATCTCCGGCTGTGACTTTTTGGACATCAACATGGGCTGCCCAATGCCGAAAATCGCGGGTTCCGGCGACGGGTGCGGCCTGATGCGCACCCCGGAGTTGGCCCAGAAAATCGTGGAGGCGGTGGCTGCCGCGGTCCATGTGCCGGTGACGGTAAAATGCCGCCTGGGCTGGGACAAGGGGAGCATCAACGTACTGGAGTTTACCAAGCGCATGGAGGATGCCGGGGCGGCCATGGTGACGGTCCATGGCCGGACCCGTGCCCAGCTCTATTCCGGCGTGGCGGACTGGGATACCATCCGCAAGGTCAAGCAGCAGCTGTCCATTCCGGTGATTGCCAACGGAGATATTACCGGGGTGGAGGCGGCGCTGCGCTGCGCCAAGTGGACAGGGGCCGACGGCCTGATGATTGGCAGAAGCTGCTTCGGTGACCCCTGGATTTTTCAGGAGGTTCAGGCGGCGCTGGCAGGGCAGCCCATTCCGGAGCGCCCGGCGCTTAAGGACCGCATTGCCGTGGCCGTGGAGCAGTTCCGGCTGGCCGAGCAGGACCATGGGGAGCATGTGGCCTGCCTGGAGGCCCGGAAGCACTTTGCCTGGTACTTACGGGGCGTGCCCCACAGCGGATTTTATAAGCAGCAGATTTCTTCCTTAACCACCATGGAGGATATTTACCGGGTGGCCAAGGAGATTTCCAGGGATTTGCAGTAGAATTTTGGATAAAAAAGCAGCCGTTTCGCATCCTAACCGGGAGAGGTGAGGGATGTGAAACGGCTGTTTGCGGCATTTTTGGCCCTGGCGCTTGTTCGGATGCCGGTGTCCGCCGAGCCCATTCGATGGGTGGATTTTGGAGTTCCCGCGGAGTCCATGGCCTATGCCCTGGGGCGGGACGTGGAGACCTTCGAGGAGGAAAACCACCGTTCCTGGATTGCGATTCTGGCCCTGGCCGCCTGCCGCACCGGGGGAAAATGCCCGCTGGCTTCCGTCAAGCGGGCGGCCAAGGACCTGGAAGGGGAAGGGCTTCCCAAGGAAGCCGCCGGAGAACTGGGGAAATACTATGATTACTATTTTGAGGCCTTCTCCGCCGCCCTGGGCGGGCTGGTGGGAAGCTACGCAATTGAGAAGGACGGCCAGTGGATTCCCCAATACGGCCTGAAAGCCTTTTCTCCCATTGCCGCGGGCTATGGCTACAGCCACTGCGATGATTTTGGCGTGGGCCGCAGCTTTGGCTTCAAGCGCAAGCACCTGGGCAATGACCTGATGGGGGCCCTGGGGACTCCCATCGTCGCTGTGGAGGGCGGCGTGGTGGAGGCCATGGGCTGGAACCGGTACGGCGGCTGGCGGGTGGGCATCCGTTCCTTTGACGGGAAGCGATATTATTACTATGCCCACCTGCAAAAGGATGTCCCCTTCGCGCCGGGGCTGGCGGAAGGGGACATGGTAGAGGCCGGTCAGCTCCTGGGCTTCATGGGCCGCACCGGCTATTCAGACAAGGAGAACGTCAACAACATCGAAACGGTCCACCTGCATTTTGGAATGCAGCTGATTTTTGACGAAAGCCAAAAGGAATGCGACAGCGAAATCTGGATCGATGTCTACCAGATCGTCAAGCTCCTGTCCACCCACCGCAGCAGCTACCGAAAAACCGCCGGGCTGTGGCAGCGGGTGTATCCTTACAAGGACTTAGACTGGGTGGAGTTTCCCTATTTCAGCGACCCTGCCACACAGACCTTCCGGCCCAGTTCCTCCAAATAGAGAATGTGCAGGTCACTATGGTAAATGTTCCGCAGCAGCGGCTCCTGCAAAATATCCTCGGCGGAACCCACCGTCAGGCTGCCCTTTCGGTCCAGCACCGCGGCTTTTCCCCCCAGTAAAATGGCGTGGTCCGGCATATGGGTGGTCATGACCACGGCATAGCCCTTGTCTGCCAGCTCCTTGACCATGGCCACGGTCCGCAGCTGGTTGCCGTAGTCCAAGTGGTTGGTGGGCTCGTCGAACATGATGATCTTCGGCTTCTGAACAATGACCCGGGCAATGCTGGCCTGCTGACGCTCGCCGCCGGAGATTTCCGTATAGGGCCGGTCAGCCAGGTGGGCGATGTTCATGGAGTCCAGCACCTGGTCTACCAGGCTGTAGTCCTCCTCCGATGGCTTTTGGAACATCCCCAGGTAGGGGGCCCGGCCCATGACCACGAAATCCCGTACATTGTAGCCGTAGGCGGGGGTATGGGTCTGGGGCACATAACCGATGACCTTGGCGATCTCTTTCAAGGGCATCTGCCGGATATCCTGCCCTTCCAGAAGGACCTTTCCGGAGGAAGGGGGAAGCAAATTGGTGATGCAGTTCAAAAGCGTAGACTTTCCGGCACCGTTGGGGCCCAGAATGGTCAGTACCTCCCCATGATCCACGGAGAAATTCACATCTGAAAAAATCGTTCTGCCGTTGTGATAGGAGAATGTGAGATTTTGCACTTCCAGGATCATGTCATTTTCATCCTTTGCTTTACCAGAATATACAGGTAGAAGGGCGCACCGATGAGACCGGTGAGAATGCTCAGGGGAATCTCCAGGGTGGTGGCGGCCCGGGCCACGGTATCGATCAGCAGCATGAAAATGCTGCCGAGTACGCAGGAGACCGGAATGGATTTGATGTTATCCGGCCCTACCAGGATCCTGGCCAGGTGGGGGATCACCAGGCCCACCCAGCCGATGGTTCCGCACAGGCAAACCGCACAGGCCGTCAGCAGGGTGGAACAGAGGATGATGATGTTCCGGGTCAGCCCAATTCGGATACCCAGGGTCTTCGCCTCCCGGTCGCCCAGGGACAGAAGGTTTATCTGCCAGCGGATGGCGATCAGCAGAGCCATAGCACCCAGTATGGGGAGGGAGACGGACAGCACATCGCTTTGGGTGATTTTTGCCAGGCTGCCCATCTGCCAATAGGTGATACTGGCCAGCTCCGTTTCTGGGTCTGCAACATATTTGATGACACCCATAATAGAGCCCATGATGCCGCTGACGATCACGCCGGAAAGCACCAGCATGGTCAAAGAGTCATTGCGCATCAGCCGTGGGATGGACACCGTCAGCAGAACGGTCAGAAGGCCAAAACCAAAGGCCAGAAGCTGGATGCCGGTGGCGTTCAGGTGCAGCAAAATCGCAATGGCCGCACCTACGCAGGCGCCTGTGGAGACGCCCAGAAGGTCCGGACTCACCAGGGGGTTTTTAAAGACCCCCTGGTAGGAAGCGCCGGACAGGGACAGGGACCCGCCTACCAGAATTGCCGCGGCGACCCGGGGAAGCCGCAGGGTGTAGATCACATTTTCGGCCATGGCATCCCAGCTCTGGGGCATCGGGGAGAGCCCCAGCAGCTGCCGGAGTCCGGAAAACAGCACCAGCACTGCATCCCGAAGCCGGATGGTATAGCGCCCTGTACACAGGGCCAGCAGAGCGCAGGCAATCAGGCAGAGGATCGACGTGAGTAAAAAAATCCGATACTTTCGATCGCTCATGGTTCGCCCGCTCATCTGGTGTGCTCTTTCTTCATTTCCGTTCATTGGCGCTTACTGATAAAGTTCCGTATGGAAAACGCTGTCCAGCTGCTCCTCCGTCAGGGTGACGCCAAAGAACTCCTGAATGAAATTCTGTTCCTCCTGGCGCATATCCACCTCAGAGAAGATCTCCGGCTGGATCATAGAGGCCATGTACAGGTAGAACAGGGGCTTTTCAACGGTGTTGGGAGGGGTCCAACGGTACAGGCTGAGGGGGATTTTGTAAACCCGATGGTTGATAACCGCATCTACATTGTCCCAATTCTGACCGTCGATGCGATTTTCGTATACATCCTGGGGTGTGCAGTCATCCCAGGCATTCAGGAAAATGATCTGGGGATTGTATTTGAGAATTTCCTCCATGGTGGGGGTAGAGCTCTCGGCAGAGGCACCTTCCAGAACAATGTCCTGGCCGCCGACCTTCTCGGTGATCCAAGCGTTCATGCCGGTGGCGCTGACGCTCATGTCGGACAGCGTGATGTTCAGAATCCTGGGCTTCTGGTCCTCCGTCAGTGCGGCGACCTGGTCCTGTTTGGAATCCACATATTCTTCAACCTTATGGTACCAGGCCAAAAGCTTCTGGGCCTGCTCCTGACGGTTGAGCACATCGCCCATCATGGAAATCAGGCTTTCCAGAGAGGCCATGTCTTTGGCGCCTTTGAAACCGGCTACGGGAATGCCCAGCTCCTTCAGCTGGGTTATGGTGTCTGTGGAGGTTGCCCAGCACAGCACCAGGTCGGGCTTCAGGTTTACCAGTTCCTCCATATTAACGCCGCTGCCGCTGACGACGGTGGTGTTTACGTTCTCCTGCTCCGGTGCCAGCTCCCGCATCAAAGAGCGCTCCCAGGCGGTGTAGGCGCTCTTGGGCATGGCGACTACGTTCTTCATGTGGCCCTGCAGGGCGAAGACGATGTTGGGGAAAACGGGTCCGATAATGACAATGGCCTTGGGGTCCGCGGGTACCTGAATCTCTTCACCGGTCGCGTCTACTACGGTGCGCATGCCGGTTTCTGTGGTGGCAGGGGTTTCAGCGGCGGGCGCCTGGGGCGCGGCGGTTTGGGCGGTGGTTTTGGCAGGGGCGGTCTCCGCTTTCCCGGCACCGGAACAGGCGGCGGTGCTGCAGATCAGCACTGCGGCCATGGTAAGTGCCAGTAGCTTCTTGAAAATGTTCATAGAGTCTCTCCTTTGTAAAAGATGGTTTTTATATTTTCAGCAATCCAGGCAGCGCCTTTCTTGCCAAAAATCTCGTAAGGGATATGTGCGTACCGGTTGCCGGATACCTGGGGATCGGGAATGGGCACCAGGGGCAGCGTCCCAAGATCAAATTCCGGGTCACCTAGTAGAAGATCCGCATCCTGTGCCAAAGCCCGCAGTTCCTGGGGCGTTTCAAAGAAAGAATAGGTTCCCTGGGGGAAGAGCTCACGGTAGAACTGCCGTTGCTCCGGTCTGGGGGCGTATACGGCCAGAGTCACATGGTCGCAGCCCTGTTCTTCGGTCAGATACCGTCCAATGCTTTGGATCAGCAGCGGTTCTCCGATGACAAGGACCCGTTTTCCTTGCAGTAGAGGCGTGGCCAAAGGCATCTGCGGCAGTTGCTCTTCATGGTTCAAAATGCTGTTGACGGCTTGACGCCAGCGCAGCATTTGCTTTGCACCGACAGGAATACCCACCAAATAGGGGATGCCCAGGGCCTGTTTCAGTTTTTTCGCCTGGGGAAGGCCCGATGCGGAGACGACCCAGTTCAGTTGAGCGGCATTGGTCTGCCGTTCCTCCGCCCCCCAGAATCCTGGGTCAAAGCCACATTTTAGAAGATGCTCCAGACCATGGGCCAGAAGGGCCTCGCTGCCCAGCACCGCACCGCAGTATCCGAGAATATCGACCTTGCCGGGCTGTGCGGGCCCCGGGGCAGACAGGTCTGTCAGCGTGGTCAGCGCTCGGGCCAGGGCCGGTTCCCCGGCGGTAAATCCGTCACAGCCCAGGTCCTGAACAGAAAAGCCCTTCCGAGATACGACCTCCTCAACGGCACTCCGGTCCAGGCCCGCAAAGGTGGGCACGGCGCTGCTCAGCAGATAGACCTTCCGGTCCCGGTGGGCCTCCGGTTGAGCTGCCGCTTCCTCAATGACTGCCGCCGCAACGGTCGTTTCGGCACCCAAGGTGAGACGAATATCGTTGAATCGGGTGTGGCCCAGGCGGTAGTCGAGTCTTCCGCCGCTGTCACTTTCCGGGTCACCGCCGCAGCCTCCGGCGGTGAGCAGCACGGGCATGGCGGGCATATATTGCAGGGCGGAGCTGACATAGTAAAAATCAGGTCTGGGAGGGGGGAACCATCGTTTTTCCCGGGGAACGGCAGTTCCGCATTCCGGGATTTCGGCAAGTATTCGTTCCAAATCCTCCCGGGGCCGCCGGTAGCGCGTCACCATGGGCCCCCGCAGCAGAACCCGGACGGGAACGGAGCGGGGATTTTCAAGGCCCTCTATGATTCTGTCAAAATCCGTCTGGCTGAGTATATCCAGGCAGGAAGCGTAGATGATCACGCCGCCCACCTCCGGGATGGTCAGGACCTGACGAAGGGTTTTCGCCAGCCCCAAGCCGTTTTGTCCGGCGGCATAGGCCTGGGCGGGCTGAATGCAGGGAAAAAACTGATGGGTCTTCTCCAGCCGCACCGCCTCCTGATACAGGGAGCGGATGCAGGAAAGGGAACCGGTGGCGACCAGCACCAGATCGGGTCTTTGGAAAATACGTTCCGGGAGAGACAGCATTCCGGGTATTTGGGGTGCGTTACTCATAGGGCAGCCTCCCGCATTTCGCTGGCCCATTGGCCGAAGCGCTCCATGTCCTCCTCATCCAGCGGGGCAGGAACAGGTGCCGGGGTGCCGTGTTCCAGCCGGTCCGCAAAGCGGCGCAAGGCCTTTGCGGCCTCGCAGTCCGGGAAGGTATCCACAACCAGCTGCCGACGGCAGTCCGCCACCGGGATTTCCCGGCACTGGGGCAGGGACAGGACCACCTGGGTCTCGGTCAGTGCGGCAAACCGGCGGAGAATCTCCCCATCCGTTTCGGTCTGGCAGTGATTCAAAATCAGGCCGCCCATCAGAGAGCTGTCTGCCTTGGAAAACCGGCGGATGGCTTTGAGAATGTTGTTTGCGGCGTAAAGGGACATATAGTCCGCGGAGGTCACGACGAAGACCCGGTCTGCAAAGCCCTTGCGCATGGGCACGGAGAAGCCGCCGCAGACCACATCGCCCAGCACATCATAGACCACCGTGTCCCATTCTTCCTCCAGAACGCCCAGACGGTGCAGGGCCTCCTCCATGGCGGTGATGCCCATACCGGCGCAGCCCATCCCCGCCTGGGGGCCTCCCGCTTCAATGCAGGAAACGCCGCATTTCCCGGGGAACACCAGGTCCGCTCGGCGGACATCCTCTGCCAGGGTGTTGAGCTGGTTCAGCACGGTGGGGATTTTCTTCCGGGTCAGCGGTCTGGTGGAATCTGCCTTGGGGTCGCAGCCGATGTGCAGCACACGCTTCCCGGACAGGGCCAGGGCGGCGGAAATATTGGAAGCGACGGTGGATTTGCCGATGCCGCCTTTTCCGTAAAACGCAAGATTCATAAATGAAATCCTCCAAAAGAAAATGGTTGAAAGAATTGAATACAGGGGGTATAATAGGGGAGAAAACCAATAGAAAGAAGTATTGCCATGACCCTCCAGCAGATGTACTATATCACCCAGGTCGCCCGGTACCGCTCCTACTCGGAGGCGGCCAAGGCACTGTTTGTTTCCCAGTCTACCCTGTCTCTGGCAATCAAGGATGCGGAGACGGAGCTGCACATTTCGATTTTCGACCGCAGCAACAAGGGCATTGAGCTGACGGAGGAGGGAACGGATTTTTTGACCCGGATCCAGGACATTCTGGACCGTTCCAAAAATCTGGAGGAATACTATCTGCAGCGTCAGCTTCTGGGCATGCGGTTTTCCGTATCTGCTCAACGGCTGGCATTCTCTGTCCGGGCCTTCAACCGGCTGCTGGAGAGCATTGATTGGGATTGCTACGATGTAGCCATGCGGGAATGCCCTACCAGCAATGTGATTTCCGATGTGGCCTGCGGCAAAAGTGAGCTGGGCGTTCTGGCATCGCAGCCCCATAACTTCCGGCTGATCCAGCGCTCCCTCAACTCCAACGGCCTAGTGTTTCACGAGCTGAACCAGCTGGCCTCCTTTGTATTCCTGCGCAAGTCCCACCCTCTGGCGGCCCGGGCCAGTGTCACCTTTACGGATCTGCGGGAGTATCCCTTTGTTACTTACGACCAGGAGGCGGATGCCACCTATTTTTCGGAGGAGCCGGTGTTTTACAACCGCCTGTCCAAAAACATCCATGTAACGGACCGGTGCACCAAAATCTCCCTGATCCGGAACAACAACTGCTTCAGCATTGGGCCGGACCTGCCGAACAGCAGCGCCGGGACCATGCACACCGGCATGCAGGAAATTGTGGCCATTCCTCTGGCAGAGGAGCAATCCTACCTGCATATTGGCTATATCTGCCAAAAGGGGCACCAATTGACGGATGTGGCCCAGAGGTACATCTCCTTCCTGCGGGAGGAAATCGAGGCACTGGAGCAGGCATTGATCAAGAGATAGACGAAAAAAGGCCACTTTTCCAAAGGAAAAGTGGCCTAAAACAGTACGGTTTGGTCCTGTCTCAGATGCGGTACTTTTCTCGGAAGATACACATCGTTCCTTTTGAGCAGGTTTCCTGACTTACGCCTCAATGCTCGCCGCACCTTCTCGTTCCTTAGAACAATGGTTTCTACGGTTCGCTCCGCTTTTACAGTGACCGGATCGTTCGGGATTTTCACCCGATTTCCTTTTAACCTTCCTGGGGGCTATCTGAAAACCGGAAAAGACCCACTGTTTGGGCGTGTTGACGGTTTTTAGATAAATCCTAAGAAAGCACTCAAAAAGTATACGTTTATTATACCCGCCTTGGGAGGAATGTCAATGCGGGCCGCATTGTGTTTTTTTCAAGGCAAACCATGAATTATACTCATGCTCCTTTTGGCAGCCAAGCCTTGCCCTGAATGCCGGTTTTCGGTATACTTGGGGAGAGGTGATGTATATGCTTCTTAAAAAGCTTTGGACGCTGTTTTTGTCCCAGCTTTCCATCAGCTGCCTGTCCTTCGGCGGGGGCCTGACGATCACGGCTATGATCCGCCGGCGTTTTGTGGAGGAGCTTCATTGGCTGGACGCCCAGGAGATGCTGGACCTTACCGCCATTGCCCAGGCGGCTCCCGGCCCCAGCTCCTGCAATACGGCAGTGATGGTGGGCTATCGGATCTGCGGCCTGCCCGGAGCCCTGGTCTGTGCGGCCGCTTCGGTGATCCCGCCCATGGCGCTGCTGATGGTGGTTTCGGCGCTGTATGACGCACTGCGGCAGATCGAGTTCCTTTCCATGGTGCTGCGCTTTATGCAGATCGGCATGGCGGCCTACCTGGTGGACATCTGCGGGGGCATGGTCCGGGAGTTCCTGGAGGCCAAGAAGGCCATCCCCATTTTGATGATGCTGCTGTGTCTGGCGGGACGGCTTTTTTGGGGAATATCCGTCACCAAGCTGTTCCTCTTCTGCCTGGCGGCGGGGGCCGTGGATTTGTTGATTCACAAGCCCCAAAAGGAGGTGGAGTGATGCCCAGTCTTTGGAGTGCCATCCTCTTCTTTATCAAAACCGGCTGTCTGAGCATCGGCGGCGGCTATGCGGCCATTCAGATGCTTCAGGTCCAGCTGGTGGATGTGTGGCAGATGATGACCATGGAGGATTTTAACACCCTGTTCGTCATAGCGGAAACGACCCCCGGGCCGCTGACCATCAATGCCGCAACCTTTGTAGGCTGCCGGCTGGCCGGGGTCCCGGGGGGGATCGTGTGTACGCTGAGCTATATTTTTCCGACGGTGCTGATCTGTGTTGCGCTGTCCTATGTCTACGGTCGGCTGCGGGGCGGGGCAGTGGTCCGGCGGGTGCTTTCATTTCTGCGCCCGGCGGTGATCGCCTTGATCGTCGCCACTACATTTGACCAATTGAGCACGGCACTGTTTGGAACCACGCTGCGGAAGCTGAACATTCATGGTTTTAAGCCCTTGCATTTCCTGCTGCTTGCTGCGGCCTACGCTTTGCTCAAAAGAAAGAAGCTGCCGCCCTGGGCGGTTATTGTCGGCTGCGGAGTCCTGGGAACGGCTCTGTCGATGCTGACCGGAGGGGTTTTCGGGGCTTAAAGGGGCTCCACATTCAAGACGGTGAGCGTTTCTTCCGCTACCGTAAAACGAATATCAAATCCTCCAAAGCTCAATCCATAGACCCTTCCGGGCTGATTCTGATAGGAAGGTCTGGGATCGTGGGAGAGAACACCGATGGCTGCCGCCTGCTTGTCAGGGGGCAGCTTTTTGAGCAGTTCCTGGGGAAAATCCACCTTCAGAAGGAAGTCCCCGACCCGGCTGGTAAAGCCGCCGGTGGCCTGGGGGATGCTGTCGCCATAGGGAATGTAGGGCTTGATGTCAAAAATCGGGGTGCCGTCCATTAAATCGGCGCCGCCTACTATCAGAACAGTCCCAAACTCTTTGGAGTGCCGCTTTTCAAGAAGCCGCACGCAGGAGAGCCCCAAATGATTGGGCCGGAAGGGGGAGCGGGTGGCGAAAACCCCCATGCGGGTATTGCCGCCCAGCCGTGGCGGCCGCACGGTAGGGGACCAGCCCTCCCGCACCGCCTGGGAAAATTGCCAGATGAGCCACAGGTGGGAGTATTCCTCAATCCCCCGCAGGGCTTCGTCCACCCGGTATTCCGGCTCGAAGACGATCATGGAGCGAAGCTCCTCTACCAGACCACTTTGCCGGGGAATGCCGAATTTGCTGGGGAAGTCGCTGTGCATATAGGCGATGGGGTGCATTTCTACGGTCTGCATGTTACCCGTTCCTCCCCCGGAAGAGATAGGTCACGGCAAAAATCGCCGTCAGCACCAGGCTGATGGCCGCACCGGCGGAGCAGCCGAAGCTGTAGGAGACGGCAAGGCCCGCCAGCCCTGACAACAGGGCGAACAAGACGGAATACAGATGGTACTGCTTCTGATTCCTGGCAATGTTCCGGGAGGCGGCCCCGGGCAGCACCAGCAGGGAATTGAGAATCAGCAGCCCCATGCTGGAAATGGACAGGGTGACCACCACGGCCACAGCCACGGTGAAAACCGTCTGGGAAAGGGCAATGGGGATTCCTCTGGAGGAGGCCAGCTGGGGGTGTACCGCTGTCAGCGTCAGACGGTTGGCGTACAGACACCAGAATACCAGCACCGCCGCCAGAACCACAGCCAGCATCCCGATTTCCCCGGGGGTGATGGAGAGCACGTCGCCAATCAGATACTTATTGTACTTGGTAAAGCTGCCCCCGCCAACGGTGGCGACCAGAATGCCCAGGGCCACCGCGGCGCTGGAAAATACGCCAATCAGCGTATCCGCCGCCTGATTGCTGCCCCGCCGGATGTAGGAAAACAGCAGGGCAAAGACCACGCTGAAGCCCACCGCCGCCCAGGTGGGGGCGGCAATGCCGAAAATGGAGCCCAGGGCGATGCCCGTAAAGGCGGAGTGGCCCAGGGCATCGGAGAAAAAGCTCATGTGCCCCGTGACAATCATGGTGGAGAGGATGCCAAACAGCGGGGCCATCAAAAGCAGAGCCAGAAGGGCGTTCTTCATAAAATCCCATTGGAGCATTTCCAGGGGGATGGCGTTGCAGATGGAATACCAGACGCTCATAGGGTGCCTCCTTTCATATGGAAGACGGACTGGAACTGGGAAGAGCTCAGGACCTCCTCCGGGGTACCCTTGGTGAGAATCCCGCCCTCAATCAGCACCACCTGGTCCGCGTATTTGGGCAGCATGGAAAAGTCGTGGGTGGTCATGAGGATGGAGAGGTCGTAGGTTTTCCGGATTTCGTCCAGCATGTCCATCAGGGTGGTCATGCCCTCTACGTCCACGCCGGACAGGGGCTCGTCCAGAATCAGGATGTTGGGCATGGGCTCCAGCGCCAGGGCAAGCAGCACCCGCTGCAGCTCGCCGCCGGAGAGGGTGCCCACCCGCTTGTGGAATAAATCCTTGCCGTGCACCCGGTCCAGGCAGTCCAAAATCATGGCCTCCATGGCCTTGGAGCAGCCCAAGAACGCGGGGCGCTTGGACATGCAGCAGGCAAAAAGGTCCGCTACGTCCAGGGGCTCGCCGGGGTCAAAGGCGGGGCTCTGGGGCACATAGCCGATGCGGGGCTTGTGGCTGCGCTTGCCGGGCTCGGAGAAGGCGATCACCCCCGTATAGGGCCTCTGGCCCAGGATGGCTTTTAGAAAGGTGCTCTTTCCGGCCCCGTTGGGGCCGATGAGGGCCACCATCTCCCCGCAGTGGACGTGCAGGTTCATGTCCTTTAAAATCACGCTGCCGCCGATGCTCACGGATAGATTTTCTACCCGCAGGCAGCAGGCGTGGCCGCAGTCGTTTACATGCCGTTCGCTCATCCCAGGGCCTCCTTGATGGTGTCGATGTTGTGATACATTGCGTCAAAATAGCTGTCCCCGGCCATGGCCATGTCCAGCGTCTCCTTCTGGGCACCGGTCTCCCGGCACAGGATGTCCGCCGCGGAGACGCTGCCGTTCTTTTCAATAAAGATGGCGGGAAGGCTGTGGTCCCGGGCCAAAGTAATCAGCGAAATCAGCTCCTTGGCCGAGGCCTCGCTGCCGGATTCCTCTTCTACCGCCGCCAGAATCTCCAGGTCAAAGGCCTGGGCAAAGTAGGCAAACCCATCGTGGAAGGTGATAAGCTCCCGGCAGGAGAGGTCCCGCAGCTGTGTCTGGCCGTATTGTTCCAGCGCGTCCAGCCGGGCGAGCAAATCCTCCAGGTTGCGGGAGAACACCGTTTCCCACTGGGGGTATTGTTCCGTCAGCCCCAGGCAGATATTCCGGGCCATGATTTTGGCGTTCTCCGGGGAGAGCCAGATGTGGGGGTCCCATTCGTGGTCGTGGCCGTCGTGGGCGTGGTGCTCCTCATGGTGGTCATGTTCTTCGTGCTCCTCGCCCTCCAAAAGGGGAATCCCCCGGGAGGCATCGACGGTGGGCTTCCCTTCGAGAATGTCCGCCATAAAGTCCTCCAGCCCGGCACCGGACAGGACGACGGTTTGGGCGCTCTCCGCCTGGCGGACCTGGTTGACGTTTAAGGAGTAGTCGTGCAGGCAGGAGACGGATTCCGTAATCAGCCGCCCCACGGTCAGGTCGGTCCCCCGGCACAGGGCCTGGGTGAAGTCATAGACGGGCAGCGTGGTGGCGGCAATGTCCGCGCGCTCCGGTGCTTTGGCGCATCCGGCGAGCAGCAGGGGAAGCAATAAAGCAATCAGTATTTTTTTCATAGCATTCCTTATAAAAGAAAGGCGCTGTTAGAAAACGATCTGTCATTGCGAACCAGTGACATCGGTCTACTCTTCGCAGCGACATACTTTTCCAACAGCCCCTTTAGGAGACGATATCAGTGCGTGTCGGTCCAATCCTTGACCTTGGTTTTTGCCAGACGAAGAATATCCTCCTTGGGATAGGGAGAAGCTTCGCCGCCGTCAACATACAGGAAATACAGACCGCCCTCGGTCTGGTACAGGCATTCCTCGTAACCGGCAGGATCACCCAGAGCACCGCTGGTGAACTTCTTAACCAAAGTAGCGGTATCGGTATCGTACTCTTTTTTGCAGATGATCTTTTTCATGGAACAAGCCTCCTTTCATTGGCACTTATGTACATTATTATACATGGAATTATTGGGAAATCAAGTAAAAAGAACGTTCTGCCACCCAAATTCCAAAAAAATTGGAGGATTCCCAGAGAAAAGCCGCCTCCCCACAGGGAGAGAAACAGCACTTTGCACAAAGAAATAGGCTGTCATTGCGAACCAGCGCGCACGCTGGTGTGGCAATCCCCCGGATCTTCAAACTTTTTAGGTGGAAAATCCAGAAAAACCATAAAATAACCGTTGAATCGTTCAAAAAAACGGGGCTGTCAGAGAACGCTCCGCTCATTGCGAGCCCAATGTCACGAAGTGAAATTTTTCCCGAAGGGGCTTTCCGGCCGGTTTTGGGAAAACTTCCTGATCGGGAAGGATAGATTTCTCAATTTTTTGTATATCAAAATGTTAGAACTTACATTATTTTTTATAGTATATTTCCGCTTCACGACGATGATTATTCAAAAATGGAAAAGAGGGAAAACCGAATTGTGCACTTTTTGACTCTGGATTCACCCATTTTGGGGGTCCAAATGGGTAATAGACATTTGAAATCTTTTGTTATATAATAAAAAAGCAGAAACAGACATTCCCAAACAGACATTCCCAAAAGGGAAGGACAAGGAGGAACGGTTATGAAACACAAATGGATGGCAAGGGCCCTGTCTTTGGTGATGGTGGCGGCGTTCCTGCCCGGGGTGGTGCTGGCGGAGTCATATGATCTGGCCGCTGGCAGCATTACCGTGGAGGCCGAGGAACATGGGCAGTTCGTCACCCAGGAGAACAACGGCGTTAAGATTTACGACCGGGTAGAGCAGACCACCGACACGGTGATTTATCAGTCGGATAGTGAAAACACATCCACGACCAATACCGTTACCATCGAATCGGACGTGATCCAAAATCAGGATGGCACGACGACCCCTATAACCGCGGAGGTGACGATTGAGAACGTCAACATCGATGTAAGCGGCGACGGCAAGGCCGCAATCTCCACCACCGGCGAGGGCAACGTGACCATCGAGCTGGAAGGGGAGAATACCCTGATAAGCGGTTCTGCACATGCCGGTCTGGAAAAGGGCAACGCCGGCAATCTGACCATTCAGGACCAGGATGGGGATGGGGCGCTGACGGCCGAGGGTGGAAAGAATGGTGCAGGCATTGGCGGCGGAAAAGCTTCTGCTTCGGACATTACCATTACCGGCGGAATCATAGAAGCGACTGGCGGCGCTTATGGTGCTGGAATTGGTGGTGGCGGAGAGTGGGGAAGTGGATCGAACATCACCATCACCGGGGGGCATGTCACAGCTACTGGAGTCGATTATGGTGCAGGCATTGGCGGTGGAAGATATGCGGATGGAACAAATATTACAATTGAAAATGGTACAGTTATTACTGCCGGGGGAAGTGCCGAGTCACAACGGGGAGGCGGTGCAGGAATCGGCGGTGGGAGTGGTGGATGCGGAAAAAACATCACCATCAACGGTGGCAATGTAAGCACAACTGGAGGAAATGCCTCTGCCGGTATTGGAGGAGGCGGCTGCTTGAATGAAAACCTATATGCGCCCGGCGAGAACATTCAGATCTCCGGCGGAAATGTTATTGCCAAGGGTGGGGAATATGGTGCTGGAATCGGCGGATCGGAAATGAGGCACGGCAACCAGATTACGATAGATGGCGGCAATGTGGAGGCAATCGGCGGCACCGCTGCCGCGGCAATCGGTAGCGGTGCTAGTGCTCAGGGCCATTCCACAGATATTACTGTAAAAAACAACGTGGATGTTTTGGCAAAAGACGGTGTTTTTACAGAGTGGTGGAGCAGTAAAACTGGAAACATAAACGCGTCGGACCTGGGCGACAACGGCCTGGTCTCCATTACCCAAAATCCCGAGGAGAACCCCTCCAGGCTGATTTACAAGTCCGGTGACCAAGTGAGGGTAAACACAGCCGCAAAATACGTCTCCTCCACCAACGCGACCTGTACCGCACCGGGGACGGTTACCTACCGGCTCAGCACCGGAGTAGAACGGACCCTGACCCGTGGCGGCGCGCCCGCACTGGGGCACAGCTTTACCAACTATCAGTCCGATGGGGACGCGACCTGCACCCAGGACGGCCACAAGAGCGCAAAGTGTGACCGCTGCGACGTGACACAAAAGGTAACAGACGTAGGCTCCAAACTGCCCCACAGCTTTACAAACTACGTCTCCGACAATAACGCCACCTGCCTGTCTGACGGCACCAAGACGGCCCTGTGCGACCGCGGCTGCGGCGAGAAGAAGACGGTAACGGACGCGGGCTCTCAGCTCAGCCACAGCTTCACCAAGTACACCCCGGATGCCTCCGGGGAGACGGAGACCGCCCTCTGCGACAACGGCTGCGGCACCAAGGATACCCGGCCCCTCACCGTGGTTACGGCCCAGAAGACCGAAGAGGAGCCCGCGGAAGGACAGCAGACTTTGTATCAGGTGACGGACGAAAAGGGCAGCCCCGTCTCCGCCACCCAGGAGCGGACCGGCAAGGTCCTGACGATTACGGTTAATCTGGACAACGCCACCCTCCGTGGAAGCGTCCGGTCCCTCCGGGCGCTGCAGGCCCAGGGAATCGAAACCGTCGTCTTCAAAACCAACCGGGCGACCTCCACCTTCGATATTGCTGACCTCCCCGACGGCACCGACTGTGCCCTGACCCACACCGGCGAAACCGTCACCTTCACCCTGGACAGGAACGACATCGGCAATATTCTGAAATAACCTTTTTCCGGCGGCAGAAATCTGCCGCCGGAATTTTATACCGGCTGCCCGGGATTGGGGCAGCCGGTGGGCTCTGTAATAAACGGAAAGGAAAGAAATATTAGGAGGTATTTCGGCAATGTGTACGTTGATTACAGAGAGGGGAATGTGGTGGGTTTAGGTCAGCGCCTGGCCCAGGCTCCGGCAGGCATCCAGGGCCTCGTCGTCGGGGGCCTCCTGGCAGATGACGCTGTCGCAGGCGAGGGTTGCGCCCTTGTTCTGGCAGGTCTCCTCCCAGGTGCGCATCCATTCGCCGTCGCCCCAGCCGTAGGAGCCGAAGAGGGCGATTTTCTTGCCGGAGAGCTTGTCCTCGCAGCTTTCAAACATGGGGGCAAACTCCGTGTCCTCCAGCTCCTCGGCACCCATGGCGGGGCAGCCAAAGGCGATGGCATCATAGTTATCCATTTTTTCGGGGCCAAACTCCGTGGCGGTGAGCAGGCTTACTTCCGCGCCGGACTGCTTAGCGCCCTCGGCCACGGCCTGGGCCATGGCCTCTGTGTTTCCGGTGCTGCTCCAATATACAATTGCAATTTTCATTTTTCAAAATCCTTTCGTAAAACAACTCTATATCAACCGGCTACGGTGAGCCGTTCGATGGTGGTGCCTTTGGCCAGCTGCTGGCAGTAGACCCGGGTGCATTTTTTATACATGGCAAAGGTCTTCTTCGCGGCGGCCTCGTTTTCATAGACCTTCCAGCAGCCCACGCATTTGCAGGGCCTGTTTTCCAGAAAGCCCCGCACATCCTCTGGGGGATAGCTTAAGAATAACCCGATTTCGTGGGGGAATTCCCCGTCTTCCCGGAGCCTTTTCGCAAGTCTTGTCAGGCATTGCCCGCTTTCCGTGCAGCTGTAGCCGCAGCAGGAGAGCAGGGAAGCGGCCTTTTCCAGGTCCCGGTGGAGCCGGTCCGGCCGGTAGAGGTAGATGAGGGCCTTTTTAGGAGAAATCCGCAGGGGCACCGCGCGGACCCCCTTGGGCCCCAGACGGCGGTTTAAATCCCGCAGAAATCGGGTGAGCCCCTCCCGGCTGTCATAGGGACAGGCGAAGAGGCTGCCGGTTTTCAGGCCCGCCAGGGTGGGGGCGCAGTTGCGGACAACAATCTCCTCAGACATGGCCCTGCCCCTTTCCGGAGGCACGGCGAAGCAGATGCCGCAGATACATGCAGCCAAAAGCAATCAGCCCAATGGCAAGCAGGGCGTTGGCAGAAGAAGCAAGCTGAACCAACTGCATAACAAAAGCCTCCTATAATTAGCGTACGCTAACTCTATTTCAAATGATTTAGTTAGCGCTTGCTAACTGCCAATATCATACACGATGCGTCCCCGTTTGTCAAGCATTATTTCCTACTAATTTTATAGGCAGATGGACTCCACCGCAAAGGAGCCCAGGAGGCAATGCCGTTGGCTTCGGGCCGATGGGGGCATCGGTCCCTAGGAGGAATCCTTTGATTGACGGCATTGCCCTGAAAAGCGGAGAAGCCACCAGGGGATATTTTCAAATTTTCTGGAATTATACGCAAATAAAACTTGCATTTTGAAAAGACGGTCTGTATAATAAACCAATATTCAGCGGCACGTAGGCGCTTAGCTGCAATTGCACCGGCTGGGACTTGCAAATCTTCTGCCGCGGGAGAAAGAGAGGGTAACCATGAATCATCTATCCAAAATGGCAAAGGGAATCGCGGACTGGTATAACGGCATCAGTCTGATTCTGCGCATCGCCCTGGGCCTGCTCATTGGCGCGCTGCTCGGCATCGCCTGGCCCCATGCCTCCTGGCTGGAGGAGTTCGGCACCTTGTTCGTCGGAGCCCTGAAGGGCATTGCGCCGGTGCTGGTGTTTGTCATCGTCGCCAGCGCTCTGGCACAGGGCAGCTCCACCCTGGACCGCCGGTTCGGCACGGTGGTCTGGCTGTATCTGCTGACCACCTTTGTGGCCGCCGTGCTCAGCGTCCTGACCAGCGCTCTGTTCCCCGTCAAGCTGGTTTTGCCCGAGGCCGCCAGCGCGGATGTGATTCCCCAGGGCCTGGGAGAGGTGATGCGCACGCTGCTTTCCAACATTGTGGCAAACCCCATTGCCTCCATTATGAACGGCAACTACATCGGCATTCTCATGTGGGCCTGCCTGTTTGGCATCGCCATGAAGAAGTTCGCCAGCCCCAGTTCCAAGGAGTTCTTGGCCAATACCGCCGACGCGCTTTCTGAGATTGTCCGGTTTATCATCAATCTGGCCCCCTTCGGCATTATGGGCCTGGTGTTTGCCAATGTGTCCAGCAACGGCCTGGCCATCTTCACCCAGTACGGCAAGCTGCTTCTGCTGCTGGTGGGCACCATGCTGTTTATGGCCCTGGTGATTAACCCCTTTGTGATTTTCCTGTACCTGCGCCGGAATCCCTATCCTCTGGTGTTCCGCTGCCTGAAGGAGAGCGGCGTGACCGCCTTCTTTACCCGCTCCTCCGCCGCCAACATCCCCGTGAATATGGCGCTGTGTGAGAAGCTGGGCCTGGATAAGGATGTGTATTCCGTGTCCATCCCCCTGGGCGCGACCATCAATATGGATGGCGCGGCCATCACCATTACCATTATGACCCTGGCCGCCGCCAATACCCTGGGAATGCATGTGTCCATTCCCGCGGCCATTCTGCTCTCCATCATGTCCGCCCTGGGTGCCTGCGGCGCTTCCGGCGTGGCCGGTGGCTCTCTGCTGCTGATTCCCATGGCCTGCGCCCTGTTTGGCATCTCCAATGACATCGCCATGCAGGTGGTGGGCGTTGGCTTCATCATCGGTGTCATTCAGGACTCCGTGGAGACCGCGCTGAACTCCGCCGGTGACGTGGAATTCGCCGCCACCGCCGAGTACTATCAGTGGCTCAAAGAGGGCAGACCCCTGCCGGACTTTATGAACGGGAAAAAGAAGAAATAAAAATCCATAAAAAAATCCGTAGAGGCAGCCGTCTGGCCGCTTCTACGGATTTTTTTTGACGCGCATTTTATTTTGCCGACAGGTCCACGGCTCTGCGGAGCATGGAGCAGGGGGGGACCGGCTTGGGAAGCTGCATGGTAAACACCATCTGCGGGGTCTTGGGCTCCTCCAAGGGGGTGCCTTCCCCGTCCCACATGGGCCCCGCCGCCATTGGGAAGGGCTTGCAGTCCGGCCCCACGCACTCCAGGGCATCCCCCCGGGTGAACTTATTGCGCAGGCTGCATGTTGCAAGGCCCTTTTCATCGCAGGATTCCACCGTGGCTACAATCTGCCACTGCCGGATATAGCGGGAGGTCTCGGTATACTGCCCGGGCTGGCCGTAGTAGAAGCCGGTGGAATACACCCGGTGGGAGATGTGCTCTACTTCGTCACGCCACACCGGGTCCGGGGCCTGACCCTGGGATACGGCATCGATGCAGTGCCGGTAAGCGCCGGTGACGATGGCGGCATAGTAGCCGGATTTGGCCCGGCCCTCCAGCTTGATGCAGTCCACGCCCGCGTCCATCAGGTCGTCCAGGTGGTCAATCATGCACATATCCCGGGAATTTAAAATGTAGGTGCCCTTTTCGTCCTCGTAGACCGGGAAATACTCCCCGGGGCGTTTTTCCTCCATCAGCGCGTACTGATACCGGCAGGGCTGGGCACAGGCCCCCCGGTTGGAGTCCCGTCCCGTCATGTAGTTGCTCAGCAGGCACCGGCCGGAGTAGCTCACGCACATGGCACCGTGGCCGAAGGTTTCAATTTCCAGCCGGGGGTCCACCTTTTTCCGGATGGTCCGAATCTCCTCCAGCCCCAGTTCCCGGGCCAGCACCACCCGGGCAGCCCCCAGGTCAAACCAGGCCTGGGCGCATTCGTAGTTGGCGATGGACTGCTGGGTGGAGACATGCCTCTGACAGTGGGGGGCGTATTTTCCGGCCAGGGTGAAGGCCCCCAGGTCCGCCAGAATCAGCGCGTCCACTCCCGCGGCATCCAGCTGCTCTAAGTAGGCGGGCAGTCGGGCGATTTCGTCATTCCGGGGCATGGTGTTTACGGTGACGTGGACCTTTACCCCGTGACTATGGGCAAAGGCTACAGCCCTCGGCAGGGCCTCCGGGGAAAAATTTCCCGCGAAGGACCGCATGCCAAAGCTGGTACCGGCCAGATACACCGCGTCCGCACCGTACAGCACGGACATATTCAGCTGTTCCATGTCCCCGGCGGGGGACAGCAATTCTAATTTTCTCATATTATCCTCGAATGGCCTCCCGGAATGCCTCGTGCTCTTCCAGCGTGGAGGAGAAGTGGTGGGTTCCCGCGGCGGGGTCCAGGATATAGTAGTAGTAGCCCGTATCCTGGGGCTCCAGGGCGGCCTTGATGCTGTTGATGCCCGGATTCGTAATGGGACCGGGGGTCAGGCCCACGTTGAGATAGGTGTTGTAGGGGCTGTCGGTGGCCAGGTCCTCCTGGGTCAGGTCGGTTTTGCCGTCCAAGGCGTAGATGACGGAGGCATCGATGTTCAGGTAGGCCGGGGTTCCGTTCCAGGCATAGAGACGGTTGTAGATCACCGAGGCGATGGTATAGCTTTCCTCGGCGCTGGCACTTTCCTTTTCAATCAGGGAGGCCACGGTGATGACATCGGCCATGGTCATCTGGTGGGAAGCGATATAGTCCGCGCTGCGGCCGTCGTCCTCCATCATCTGACTGATGTGGGTATTCAGGCTGTCCAGCTGAGAGCGGATGCTCTCGTCCACACGGCTGTCAAAGTTATTGAGCATTTTGGTCAGCACGTTCTGGGCGGTATCGTTGGTATAGAACTCGTAGGTATCCGGGAACAGATAGCCTTCCAGGCAGTATTTGCTGCCCCGCTCCAATCCGTCCAGGAACCAGTAGCTGTCCAGCTCGCCGGAGGCGGCGTAGCTTTCCAGGCTCTCCACGGTGCATACCCGCTTTTCCTGCAGCAGCTCAAAAATCTGGCGGCAGCTGTAGCCCTCGGGAATCATAACGGTGACCACGCTGCGCTGAGAGCTGGGGGACATCATTTTCACCAGCGCGTGGTAGTCATACAGGGTGTTGAGGTCCCAGATGCCGGGCTGAATCTCCCCGTCGTCCACGGCGAAGCTGGCATAGAGCTTGAACAGCCCCGGGTAGCGGATCAGGTTGGCGTTTTTCAGCTTGGTGGCGATGGAATCAATGTCATCGGTGGAGGAGATGGTGATGGTGACCTTGTGGTCCTCCCGCCCGAAGGCCAGCACGTCCGCCGCGCAGACCCAGGCCATTCGGCCCAAGGTGACACCGATTGCCAACGTAATGGCAATCCACACCACGGTTACCAGAATATTGGGAATGCCCAGCAGCCCCTCGCCGCCCCGGCGCTTGGGCCGCCCCTTGGGAGCGGGGTGCTCCCGGACGGGAACCTCGGTTTCCTCCGGCTCCTGGGGGGCGGTAAAGAGCTCGCCAAACTCCTGGTCATCTTCAGTCTGGGGATTGGACAGCCGGTCGGCAAAGTCCGAAGGGGTCAGAACGTGGTCCTGCTCCTCCGGCGGAATCGCCGCGTCCTCCGGGAAGAGGTCCTCCGGAATCTCGTCCGGAAGCGCATCGGGAAGGTCATCCACCGGCGGAAGGGCCGGGGCATCCGGGGCATCCAAGGGAGCCGCATCCTCCGCGTCCTGGGGAACCGGCGGCTCCTCCGGGGCGGGGGGAGCGCTCTCCTGCTGAGGCGCGGCGGCCTCTGTCAGGAAATCCTCCGCGGTGACAGGGGGCAGGGAAAAGGCCCCCTCTGGTGTTTCCTCCGGCGGCGCGGAGGGCGTGTCCGTATTATCTGGCTGGGGGGCGGTCTTGTTCAGGAATCGCCCCTGATAGCCCCCCTGACCCCGGGATTTTTCTCCGCTGCCGGAGAGAAAACGGGGCTTTTTGGTTTCTTTGGGATTGTCTTGCATGGGTGTTCTCCTTTAGGTTCGAATGACAATCTGGGCGGCGATGCGGTCCGCCTCCTCCTGGCCCTTCAGGGCGGCAATCAGCGCCAGGGCGAAGGGAATGGCGCAGCCCGCGGAGGTGCCGGTAATCAGGCGGCCATCCCGGACCACCGCGGCATCCGGGACCATGTGGGCACTGCCCATCTGGGGTTCGCATCCGGGAAAGCAGGTTGCCTTCCGTCCGTCGGGGATGCCCAGGTCAGCCAGCACGGTGGGACCGGCGCAGATGGCGGCGACAAATCGCTGGTGCTCCCAGCCAAAGCGCAGGGCATCCAGCGCGGCCTGACTGGCCCGGGCGCTGGCAACACCCCCCAGACCGCCGGGGAGTACAATCATCTCCATGGCCCCCAGGTCCATCTCCTCCGGCAGAATATCGGCCTCTACCCCAATATGATGGCTGCCATAGACCATCTTTCCGGTGATACCCACGGTCTGCACATTTAAGCCTGCCCGGCGCATCAGGTCCACGGGGGCCAGCGCCTCCACTTCCTCAAAACCGGTTCCGAGTATTACATATACCATATGGTTACCTCCTGTAGGGTGGTTGTTTTTTTAGTCTGCCCGTTTTCCTTGGGCAAAATTTCAATTACACCATAATATACCACATTTGAAAGCCAATGTCTATAAATTTTGTTTTAAGGAAGCTCTGAATAAATCGGCAAGAGCTGACAGCGAGAGATTTTTCTTCCGGACAAGGTATGAAAAATGAGGGAATACTTTGTGTATTTCCCGTTTTTCATACCGTAGTCTGGGAGGAAAAGATCCGCTGCTCAGCCGCAGACGATTTGTTCAGAGTTTCCTCAAGCTTTCCGATCTGCGCAAAGTGATTGCAAAGCGGAAAATTTTCTGTATAATAGGGGTAAAAAGAAAGAGAGGTTTTCACTATGGGAATTGTTGTAATGGGCGCGGTCTTTGTGGATATCAAGGGCTACCCGGACGGCATTTATATCCCCGCGGGCCGCAACGCCGGACGGGTGGAGCAGATTTACGGCGGCGTGTCCAGAAATGTCACGGAGGACATCGCCAACTGCGAGCTCCGGCCAACCTTTATCAGCCTGGTGGACGATACGGCCATCGGGGGCGATGTGATCCGCCAATTGCAGAATCACAAGGTGGATACCCGCTTTGTGCGGCAGGTGCCGGACGGCATGGGCACCTGGCTTGCGGTATTTGACAACGAGGGGGATGTGGTGGCCTCCATTTCCAAGCGGCCCAACCTGATGCCCATTCTGGAGACCCTGGAGGAGCACGGCAACGAGATTTTTTCCCAGGCGGACAGCATCGTCATTGAGGTGGATATGGACAAGGCCATTGTCAAAAAGACCCTGGCACTGGCGAAGAAATACAACAAGCCCGTCTACGGCGTGGTGGCCAATATGAGCATCGGCCTAGAGCGCCGGGATTTTCTAAAGGAGCTATCGGCCTTCGTCTGCAACATTCAGGAGGCGGGGCTGCTGTTCTGCACGGACTTCTCCGAGAATACTCCGGAGGAGCTGGTGGATATGATTTCCCAGCGGGTGATTCAGGCCCGGATTCCCAAGCTCGTGGTGACCTTGGGCTCTCAGGGGGCCATCTATGCGGATATGGCCGGAGACAAGGGCCTGTGCCCCGCCCGGGCGGTGGAAGTGAAGGACACCACCGGTGCCGGGGATTCCTTCTGCGCCGGTTTAACCGTGGGCCTGACCTACGGAAAGAGCCTGCGGCAGGCTTGCGAAATCGGCACCCATCTGGCAGCCTCCGTCATTGTCACCACGGAGAATGTCTGCCCCCGGTTCCTGCCCAGGGAGCTGGGCATCGATATGGACGTTGTGGACTGATATGGAATACAAGCGCGTTTTGACGGTCCAGGACCTGTCCTGCCTGGGCCAGTGCTCCGGGGCAGTGGCCCTGACCACCCTTTCCGCCTTTGGCTGCGAGACCTGCCTGCTGCCCACGGCGCTGCTATCTACCCATACGGCCTTTGAAAAGCCCTATGTCCGCCAGCTGACGGACAGCATCGCCCCCATTGTGGAGCACTGGAAACGGGAGGGCATCCGGTTCGATGCCGTTTTGACGGGCTATCTGGGGGCGGTGGGGGATATTGCCCCGGTTTTGGCTCTGATAGATGCTTTGCGCGCTCCCGGGGGGCTCTGCATTGTGGACCCGGCTATGGCCGATGGCGGCCGATTTTATAAGGGGCTGGACGGGGCCTATGCCGAGGAAATGCGGAAGCTCTGCGCCCGGGCGGATGTGCTGCTTCCCAACCGGACCGAGGCGGCGTTTCTCACGGGTCTTCCGGAGGACGCGCCCGCCCAGGTGCTTTTGGAGGCCCTGCCCCAGGAAAGGGCGATTCTGACCGGAGGCGTGTCCGCCCCGGGGGAGACCGGCTTCCTGGTCAAGGAGGGAAACAGCATCCGGGCATACCGGCAGGAAAAGGTGCCGGGGCGGTATTTTGGCACCGGGGACCTGTTCGCCGCTGTGCTCACCGGAATGCTTTTAAAGGGTGCCTCCCTCTGGGATGCGGCCTGCAGGGCCGGGGACTTTACGGCAAAAGCGGTGAAGCTGACCTATGAAACGGACCGCCGAAGCTACGGCCTGAAATACGAGCCTTTACTGTATCAACTGGGGGAGCCAATATGAAAAAGGAACCGGAACTGAAAACCAAACGCCTGCGTCTGTCCCCCATGACATGGCAGGAACTGGAGCAGACCATTGACCGTGAAACGGATGGGGAAATGAAGCGGGCCTACGGGGAAATGCTGGCGGGCATGAATGCCGACCCGGCCAACGTCCTGTGGAACGCACCCTGGAAAATGTGCCTGAAAGAAGAGGGAAGCTGTATCGGGGACATTGGCTTCAAGGGGGCACCCAAACAGGGGACCGTGGAAATTGGCTATGGCATTCAAAAAGCGTACGAGGGCCAGGGCTACACCACGGAAGCGGTAGGGGCTATGCTGGACTGGGCCTTTTCGCAGAGGGATGTCTACGCCGTGGAAGCGGAGGCCGGAAATGCCGCCTCCGCCCATATCCTGGAAAAACACAAATTCCGGCGGGTGGGCGACGGTGCGGAAGGGCCCCGCTATCGCAGGGAGAAGCCCCAAAGCGCCTGGATGACCGTCTACATGTGCTGTGGCCTCAGCATCGGCATGAGCCTGGGCTCCGTCTCGGGCAATCTCTCCATCGGCATGTGCATGGGAATGTGCGTCGGCCTGTGTATTGGCCTTCTGCTGGATGATCGGGAGAAAAAGCGCCGGGCAGAGGTGACCGGGAAACAAAATTCGGGAGATGAAGCGTAATGGCTTGGTATGACGAAGCTGTTTTTTACCATATTTACCCATTGGGGCTTACGGGCGCGCCGGAACAGAATGACTATGGCGCGCCGGTTTCCCGCCTGCGCAGCCTGTGGCAATGGGTAGACCACATTCGGGATTTGGGCTGCAACGCCCTGTATATTGGGCCGCTATTTCAGTCCGTGGGTCATGGCTATGAGACCACAGACTATTTTACGGTGGACAGCCGCCTGGGCACCAATGGTGACTTAAAGGACTTCGTGGAATACTGCCACGAAAAGGGCATCCGGGTAGTGCTGGACGGGGTTTTTAACCATGTGGGCCGGGACTTTTTCGCGTTCCGGGATTTGCTGCAAAACAGGGAATGTTCTAAGTATCTGGACTGGTTCTGCAATGTGCGTTTTGATAAGGACAACAGCTTTCACGACGGCTTTTCCTATGAAAACTGGGGCGGCTATGACCTTCTGGTAAAGCTGAACCACGGAAACCCCGAGGTGCGGCAGCATCTTCTGGACGCGGTAGACTTCTGGATTTCGGAATTCCATATTGACGGCATCCGCCTGGACGCGGCGGATGTGCTTTCCTTTGGCTTTATGGCGGCGCTGCGCCGCTTTACGGACAGCCGGAAGGGGGATTTCTTCCTTCTGGGCGAGGTCATCCATGGGGACTATGGCCGGTGGCTGGCGTCGGGGATGCTCCACAGCGTCACCAACTACCGTCTGCACAAGGCCCTATACTCCGGGCACAACGACCACAATTATTTTGAAATTGCCCACACCGTCCGGGAGACAAGCCGCTGGAAGCTCTATAATTTCGTAGACAACCACGATGTGGCTCGCATTGCCTCCAAGCTTGCCGCAAAATCCAATTTTCTGCCGGTTCATGTGCTGCTATATACCCTGCCTGGGATTCCCTCTGTGTACTATGGTTCGGAATTCGGTATCGAGGGGAAGAAGGAGCGCTGGTCGGACCGGAATCTGCGGCCGGAGCTGCGTTTGGAGAATTTCCATGAAAACGCCCAGGCAAAGCTGATTGCGTCCCTGGGCCGCCTCCGCGGAGCGCTTTCGGAGCTTTCTTATGGCGACTATGAAGAGCGGGTACTGACCAATGAGACCTACGCTTTTTCCAGAAGCCTGGAGGGAAAACACAGCATTGTCACGGTGAATAACGCCAATTCCCCCAAGGAAATGCCCATGGAGCCCGGCTTCCGGGGAGTGCTTCTGGGACTGCGGGCGGAATATGGGTCGGTGGTCCTGCTGCCCCATTCCGGGGAAATCTGGGTGGAGGAAAGCCGGAAATTGCGGTGTCCACAGCCGGTGAAAATCACCTTCCAGCCCCCGGTGCCGGAAACACCTACGCCGGAATCTCAGACAATCCAGCCGGTCTCCGCCGCAAAGCCCTATGAGCAGATGTCGGTGGAGGAGCTGCAGGGGGCCATTCTTGCCAAACTTGCCGCCAACGGCCCGGTAACAGACCGGATGCGCCGGGAGGTGGCGGAGAATGTCTACCGGGATTCCCTGCTGAACTGGGTGAGAAGCTTCCAATAAAAAACCGTCCGCGGGGCCGAACCGCCCCGCGGACGAAAAAAGGAAAAATAGGGGATTGACATTTCCTCCTTCCTATGTTAATATATCTGAGCTGTCAAGGACAGCAAGTGAATATCCGGGTGTGGCGAAGTTTGGTATCGCGCTTGAATGGGGTTCAAGAGGCCTTGAGTTCGAATCTCAACACTCGGACCAAAGAAGCATCTTCAGTAATGAGGGTGCTTCTTTTTGTTTCCAAGTGTCGAGAACTCAAGGCCTCTTGCATTTAAATAAACGGCCATAGGCCGTAACGCCGCAAAGCGGCGGGACGGCCTTGAGTTCGAATCTCAACACTCGAACCAAAAATATCCTTACGCATGGCGTGGGAGTGATTTTTTATTTGTGTTGAGATTCGAAAAGGGCAATCGCGCAGCGATAGCAACAGTCCGGTGGACTGTTGCGGTGCCCGGGTGCATGTCGGCGGTGCTATGCACCGCCGAGCGAATCTCAACACTTCGACCAAAGAAGCGGCTTCGGTAGGGGAGTGCCCCTGCATCGCCCTGCTGAAAGGTCACATCTTTCCCAGCTTCTCCAGACGGGATAGGATCGAACCGGAGGTTCGCTTGAAATGTGCGCAGAGCTCCTGCTTTTTCATGCCCTCATCAAATAGGCGGCATAGCTCGCTGTCCAATTCCTCCGTCCACGGCTTTCCGTTGTTTTCCGGCAGAGGATTTCTCCGTCGGCGGGACAGTTCTTCTACAGCACAGTGCAGCGCACGAACGATCTCGACCTTGTTGCAGACATGGTCATCCGGCAGCACCTCGCCGGTCAAAGGGTCGACGCCATCTGCCAAAACCTCCAGCAGCTCTTTTGCCCGTTGAATATCCATGATAGGCCCTCCTCAATTCGTCCTCTATCTTACGCTCTAATCTGTCTGCCACTCCAAGCGGTATTCCAGCACATGGCTTAAGCCCCTCTGCCACGGTGATCTCGCCTTGCTGCCCGAATGTGTCCGCCACATTCGGTACGCTGCCCTTATCGCGGGAAGCTTCCGGCTTCTCTATTTTTGCGCTGAGAAGTTGATCAATTTTTCCCTTTTTTTCCTCAAACGATTTTCCATCGTCGGTCTCCAGAATGGTCAGCACTTCGTCCAGCACCGCGTTAACACGTCCTGCGATCAGGCGCTCTAAAAGCGTTTGCTCGTCCATATGTGATCGTCTCCTCTGTTGAAGATGTAAGTACCGACGTAGGCTTTCCCCCATATAAGATACGACACCCCGCATCCACGGCCTTTTCAGTACTGCCTTATCTTAGTTTACACGAGATTGGCATAAATTGCAAATCCGAGTCATATCCTGTCAATTTTCCTTTCCAACAGGTTCTTATCGGCGTTCTGCTTCAAAAAAATGTTGCGGGAGACAGAGCATCGGTATATAGTATAAGCAGGTTTATTCTAGAGATAGCGATCATTACATAAGAGGCGACAGAGAGATGCACTACATTGTTTTAGATTTCGAATGGAACCAGCCGTTATCGGAAAAAGAGATGATCTTGGAGCCGTTTCCTTTTGATTCAGAGATCATTGAGATCGGCGCGGTAAAGCTGAATGAAAGCTTTCACTCCGTGGACGAGTTCAAGACATTCATACGCCCGCAGTTTTACCCGCACATGAGCAACGCAGTCGTTCAGCTCACAAAGATCCGGCCGCAGGAGCTTGAGAAGGCACCTTTATTTCCTGAAGCGTTTGACGCCTTCATCGACTGGTGCGGGGACGATTGCGCGCTCTGCTCCTGGGGGCCGGATGATATCCCCGTGCTGCTGGACAACATGCTTCTGCATGGCATCCCCATTGAGCCGTTTCCTTACTGCTATGACCTCCAGCGCATCTTCGCCCGGGAGCTCCTGCGGGAAAACCGCCAATGCTCCCTGACCGACGCTGTGAAAATGCTGAATCTCCCCGCTGACCGCGCGCACGATGCGCTGAATGACACCCGCAACACAGTGCGCGTCTGTGAGCGCATGGATCTGGCGGGCTGCATCGACGAATACCGTACCACCTTCGTCGGTTATGAAGCCGACCGCAAAAGCGGGCTCATCTCCGGACGGATCTATCCCAGCCTCGACGATGCTCTGGTCGATACACAAATCAATGAGATCACCTGCCCCTACTGCGGCGAACAGGTCGCGCTTACGTTTTCTCCGCAGGAGGGAAATACGCTCCTCGGGTACGGTATCTGCCGCGAGGGGGACGAATTTCTCGCGCACTTACAGCATTATCGTCAGGCGGGCGACGCCCGTAAGGTCAAGCGGATCGTCTATGAAATGAGTGATGACCTGTGGGATACCTACCAACAGGCCAAAAGCGCCGCAAGCCACGGATGAGGGGCTTTGCGGCGCAGAAGTTGAGCCGCCCTCGCTTACAAAAGCGTACACCGCCACGCTGCCGTACAGAACGAGAAAATAGGCCAGAAAGATCATCAGCGTCGCGATGACGGTGACTTTTAAGGTGTATTTCTTTCCGAGGGCTTTTCCTATTCGCAGAAGCATTCCGGCTCTGATACCGGCAGCATTATTCCGCCTTGCGGCAGGCAAACCACGCGATGCTTTTCAGATTGCCCATGTCCACGTCCGCGTACAAGCCATCCAGCCGTGCTTTCAGGCTGGCGACCGTCTCATAGGGCGGCGTGAAGAACCCTGCCTTTTCCCGCGCCTGTCCCATCATATCCGCTGAGTAATCCAGACAGGAAATGTCCGCCTCCGGCAGCGTCTGGCAAACCGGCATGGTCAGAATACCTGTTCCCACCGGCACCTCCAGCAGCCTGCCGGAGAAGCGCTCCGGAATGCCGGACAGCGCCTTTTCCAGATAGGCGTTGCATTCCGCCTTGTTCATATCCCACACCAGACGGCACACGGCCTTCCCGCTCAGCGTGGTGCAGGTGATCATGCCGTCATAAAAGCTGTTGCTGCCCGTCAGGCGGTAAGCGCCGCGAATGGCTTCTTTCCGTTCCATTGTGATTCCTCCTACATGGCTGGTTAGGTTGCGCTAACCTTGTGACTTATGGAAAGCCGCGCTTCCGCGGCTGTTCCGGTTATGATATTTCTTCGACCGTATCGTAGCAAAGGCTGCTTCCTGTGTCAAGAGGTTGAAGGGGCTATTTTGCGATGATGACAACTTTTAAGGCGCTGTGAGGAAATACCCGCTGAAATCAACGATTTCAGCGGGTATTTCCTATTCCTTGTCCCCGGTGATGAAGTAGTCGCAATACGCGCCGCCGGAGGCGATCGTCTGCTGGCGGTGCAGGACGCCGTGCTGGAGCGTGATCATCACCTCGTCCAGCTCACAAAACAGGGGCATCAGCTCGGCGACGCCCAGCTTTTCCGCGTAGGTACAGATGGAGCAGCGGGTGATGCGGTAGTAGCAGGCGCCCTCATAGGGCTGGCCCACAAAATCCACCTTGAAGGAGGTGGGGGACTGCCGCTCCTTTTCCGGCGTGTACCACTTGGCGTACTTGACGACGCTCTTTTTGTTTTCTGCCTTGCCCTTGGGCGTGTTCAGATTCGTCCGGCCGAAGTACCACTTGATGTGATACAGGGAGCGGCGCATCATCTCCTGCACCGTCTCCGGCGGGATCTTCTTTTCACTGGCTACATACGGCGCCACGAAGGCCAGCGCGAACAGCTCGTTATATGCCATGGGATTGTCGTCGCCGATGTCGTCCGCTTTTTCCACCAGCTCCCGATAGACCGCCTTGCTCTTTTTCATGACCTCGGCGGCATACGCGCTGCCGTATTGCTCGGCCAGAACCTTCTTCATGGAGCCCTTGAACATCCCAAAATAGAAACCGTTATATTTCATGACCATCCTCCTGTCAAATCTGCTCCAGATCCTGATAGGGCGCAAGCGCCGGACTTTTGTCGCCCACATACCAATAGTCGCAGCAGTCGCCGCCCAGCGCTTCCGTCTGTGTGCGGATGAGCCGTGCGTGCATGGCCTCAGCAAGATAGTGGTCAGTTTTGCAGAGGTAGGGCAGCAGCTCGCCGTCCATCCGGTGGCCGCTGGCCTCGTAGAAGGCGAGGATCGTGAACCAGTCCAGCATGTTCTTCGCCATCATGTTTTTGCCCAGATCGGGCATATCCTTGAGAAAGACGAGATAGTATTCCTCTGCTTTTTGGAGGATCGACGCGGCTTCATCCGGGTAGGTCTCCCGGCAGTACTGCTCGCCTGGCTTTGCGTATTGGGATGTGCGATAAGCTCTTTTCATAGGTGAGGCTCCTTTGTCGGCTGCGCGTTTTTGTTGGGGTATTTTAATGCAAGGCCGCACGGCCAGCGCCGGCCGAAACGTATACGCGGCAGTTAGAACTGGCTAACCGCCTGCTTTTTGGAAAGCCGCATCGCTGCGGCTGTTCCCTTGCGGCAAACGAGACAACTCTTTTGTCCCTATCGCAGCAAAGATAGCTGACGCTGTCAAGAGACGGCGGCAGCTATCCCCTACGCGGCACGATTGCCGTCAGTCCCTGATGTGTTTGATCTTTTCCAGATCACCGCTGCACAGGGCGTCCATGTTCCGGAATATTTTTTCCGCGTCCCAGTCCCACCACCGGAGCTTCAGGAGGTATTCCGTCAAGTCCTCGTCGAACCGGCGGCGGATCACCCGGCAAGGATTGCCGCCCGCCACACAATAGGCGGGGATATCCCTTGTCACCACGGAGTTGGCGGCGATGATGGCGCCGTCGCCGATGTGAACGCCCGGCATCACCGTCACGTTCTGGCCGATCCACACGTCGTTTCCCACGACGGTATCGCCCTTCAGCGGCAGCTCCTCCAGCGAGGGCGCGAACCGCTCCCAGCCGCCGCCCATAATGTTGAAGGGGTAGGTCGTCACGCTGTTCATCCGGTGGTTTGCGCCGTTCATCACAAACTCGATCCCCTTGCCGATGGCGCAGAATTTCCCGATGATAAGCCTGTCGCCCAGAAATTCGTAGTGGTGTGTCACGTGCGCCTCGAACCGTTCTGCGCCGTTCACATCGTCATAGTAGGTATAATCGCCCACCTCAATATTGGGGCGGGTGATTACATTCTTGATGTAAACCACCTGCCGGATGTTTTCATTGGGGTAAATGCTGTTGGGGTCTGGCCCTGTCATACCGTTCGACCTCCTTTCCTGCTGCCGCTTTACCGGCTATATCACATAGTCATACCCGTCGGGTGCGCGGCGCATCAGGTCGGCCAGCGTGATGTTGGTGAAGTACTCCGTAATCAGCTTGTCCAGTCCCTGCCACATGGAGAGCGTGCGGCATTCCGACGCACGGGGACAGGCCTCGGCACCCGGCTCAAGACAGGCGACAGGCGCCATGGAGTCCTCCGTGACCCGCAGGATGCTCTCCACGGTGTACTGCTCCGGCGCTTTCGTCAGCTGATAGCCGCCGCCTTTGCCCCGCAGGCCGTTCAGCAGCTTGGCCTTGACCAGCAGCTTGATAATGTTTTCCAGATATTTTTCCGAGATCTCTTGCCGCTCTGCAATGACCTTCAGGGGAATAAAGCCGTCCGATCGATGTTCGGCCAGGTCGATCATGACCCGCAGCGCGTAGCGTCCCTTGGTTGAAATCAACATACCGTTCCCTCCTTTTGAGGATAAACCCATTATACAACATGGTAAGTAGGAAAATCAATGTAAAATTTTGCGGAGAGCTCTTGACAAACGATGGGGAAGGGGATATAATCACACCAACCTACAAGAAAGGTTGGTATTAACATGAAATACGACCTGCACCTCAGATGTTGCCGCGGTGATCAATAAGCCGAAACACACAACACAAATCACAACAACATCATTTTAGGAGGAATATATGATGAGCAAGATCTATACATCCGCTGACCAGCTGATCGGTAAGACTCCGCTGCTGGAGCTGACCCACATTGAAAAGGAAGAGGGGCTGGAGGCCAAGGTGCTGGGCAAGCTGGAATACTTCAACCCTGCCGGCAGCGTGAAGGATCGTATTGCCAAGGCTATGATCGACGACGCGGAGCAGAAGGGTCTGCTGAAGCCCGATTCCGTCATCATTGAGCCCACCTCCGGTAATACCGGCATCGGTCTGGCGTCCGTGGCCGCCGCCCGCGGCTACCGTATCATCATCGTCATGCCGGAGACCATGAGCGTGGAGCGCCGCCAGCTGATGAAGGCTTACGGCGCAGAGCTGGTCCTGAGCGAGGGTGCCAAGGGCATGAAGGGTGCCATCGCCAAGGCCGATGAGCTGGCAAAGGAGATCCCGAATGCCTTCATCCCCGGTCAGTTCGTCAACCCGGCCAACCCCAAGGCGCACATTGAGACCACCGGCCCGGAGATCTGGGAGGACACCGACGGCGAAGTGGACATCTTTGTGGCAGGCGTCGGCACCGGCGGCACCGTCACCGGTGTGGGCCAGTACCTCAAGAGCAAGAACCCCGGCGTCAAGGTTGTGGCCGTGGAGCCTGCATCCTCTCCGGTGCTGAGCCAGGGCGTTGCAGGCGCACACAAGATCCAGGGCATCGGTGCCGGTTTCGTCCCCGCTGTGCTGGACACCAAGGTCTACGATGAAATCATCCCCGTCACCAACGAAGATGCCTTTGCGACCGGCCGTCTGATCGGCCACAAGGAGGGTGTTCTGGTGGGCATCTCCTCCGGTGCAGCCGTCTGGGCTGCTCTGGAGCTGGCAAAGCGCCCCGAAAACGCAGGCAAGAAGATCGTTGTCCTCCTGCCCGATACCGGCGACCGCTACCTGTCCACGCCGCTGTTCGCCGAATAACTCGCAAGATAGATCGATGCCGCTGCGCAAAACAGATGCGCGGCGGCATTTTTTGTGCTACAATAGAGCCATTCTAACATTGTGAGGTCTTCTATGAACTATTACGCTGCCCCGATGGAGGGGCTGACCGACCGCATCTGGCGGCAGGTGCACCAGAAATGGTTTGGCGCAGCCGATGCCCCCACGCGCTACTATGCGCCGTTCCTGTCGCCGCCGGAAAACCGCGTCCTCATCCCGAAAAAGATGGCGGAGCTGGCCCCGGAGGCCAATGCAGGCACGGTCGTGATCCCGCAGCTGCTGGCCAGAGACGGCGAACTGGCCGCCTGGATGATCGGCGAAGTGCGGAAGCTGGGCTACACGGAGATCAACCTGAACTTCGGCTGCCCCTCCGGCACGGTGACAGCCAAGGGCAAGGGAGCCGGGATGCTGCGGGACCCCGCCCGGCTGGACGCTTTTCTGGACGCCGTCTTTTCGGCGGTGGAGGGTCAGGTCTCGGTCAAGACCCGCATCGGCGTCCAGAAGCCGGAGGAGTTTGCGGCTCTGCTGGATATTTACAATCACTATCCCATCTGCGAGCTGACCATCCATCCCCGCGTGATGAAGCAGCTGTACCGGGGGCAGGCCGACCGTGCCGCCTTTGCTGCGGCGCTGCCGGAGTGCCGGATGCCGGTCTGTTACAACGGCGATGTCGCGACGCCGGAAGCACTGCACGCGCTGGAAGCGGAGTTCCCGCAGTTGTCGGGCATCATGGTGGGGCGGGGGCTCATCGCAGACCCAGCCCTGTTCCGCCGTGCGCGGGGCGGCGCACCGGCTTCCAGAGAGGAACTGCGCGGCTACTGCGACGACCTCTACCACGGCTACACCGAGGCCTTTGGCGCGGCCAGCTGTGCCGTCAGCCGGATGAAGGCGCACTGGTTCTATCTCATCCATCGGTTCGAAGGGGCCGACCCGCTGGAAAAGCCTCTCCGCAAGGCCCGCGAGGGGTGGGAGTATGAGACGGTGGTGAACCAGATCTTTACGCGGCAGCTGAAATAAATAAAAACAGCCCGCTGTCTTTTGCGAGACAGCGGGTCGGAAAGGACAAAGCGGATCAGACGTTCAGGTAGCTGCGGAGCAGAGCCTGCAGCAGGTCGTCCCGGTCAACTTTACGGATGAGGGAGCGGGCTCCTTTGTAGGTCGTGATATAAGTGGGATCTTCGGACAGGATGTAGCCCACCAGCTGATTGACCGGATTGTAGCCTTTTTCCTTCAATGCGTCGTACACTTGCTGTACGATCTCATGAATTTCGTCGTCCTTTTTGTCGTGGATCGAAAAAATAGCAGTTGCGTCGCCCACGCAGTACACCCCCTTCGGTATTTCTATCCACGCCCAAAGCGGAAGTGGAACTAGAACTATAGTTCATTGTACACGAAGCGCGTGTAAACTTCAAGATTCCAGACTCTATTTGCACATATTCACCAAAATCAACGAAAATTTTAAGTCAAAACAACGGGGCGTTTGCCCTGGAAAGGGGAGGATTTCATGCTGTTCGGGGTAGGATGTGATCTTTGTGAGGTGGCACGGATGGAAAAAAGCCTGTTTGGGGCACACGGGGCGGCGTTTGAGGCGCGGGTGTTTGGCACCGGGGAGCGGCAGGCGCTTGCGCTGGCCGAGTGTCGGGCCGACCCTTCCGCCCGCAGGCGTGCCCACAGAGCCGCCAGCGCCGCTGCGGATTTTGCGGCGAAGGAAGCCTTCCTCAAGGCGGCGGGCACCGGCCTGCGGGAGCCGTTTTCGCTCTGCGAGATCGAGGTGCTGCGCCTGCCCTCCGGGGCACCGGTGTATCGCTTCTCCGGCCGGACAGCGGCCTGGGTGGAGGAACATCACGTCACGGCCCGCCTTTCCCTTAGCCACGACGGCGGGATGGCGCTGGCGTTCTGCGTTCTGGAACAGGCGGAAACCTGATCCGCTCCGCTGCATAAAATGGAAGAAAGCCCCCGCGTGCATACCGCCGCCCGGCACAGCCCATACTAGAGGCAGACAGGGAGGGTTGATTCCATGGAAGTACACAGAGGAGAAGTTTTCTACGCAGACCTTTCGCCGGTGGTGGGGTCCGAGCAGGGCGGCATCCGGCCGGTGCTCATCGTGCAGAACGAGATCGGCAACCGCCACAGCCCCACCGTCATCGCGGCGGCCATTACATCCCGGCTGGACAAAGCCCGCCTGCCCACTCATATCAATATCCGGGCAGCGGACACCGGCCTCGCCAAGGACAGCGTCGTGCTGCTGGAGCAGATCCGCACGCTGGACAAACACCGCCTGCGGGAGCGCGCAGGGCAGATCACGCCGGAAGACCAGAAACGGGTCGATCAGGCACTGGATGTCAGCCTGGGGCTGGATGCCTACTGAAGATGTGAAAACAGAAAAGGGACTGCCGGTTCGGGCAGTCCCTTTTGTGGTTTTGGGTCAGTCTTCGTTTTTCAGGGTGCTCTCGGCGTCGTGGAGCAGGGCATACTCGCGGATCTTTTCCAGCGTCTGCTCGCTGAGGATATGCTCTGCCTTGCAGGCATCCTCTGCGGCGATGTCCTCTTCCACGCCCAGCTGCACGAAGAAGTGGGTCAGCAGCCGGTGGCGGCTGTAAATGCGCTCGGCGATCTCGCGGCCCGGCTCCAGCAGGGTCAGGTTGCCCTCACCGTCCACCGCAATGTAGCCGTTCTCCCGCAGCTTTTTCATCGCGATGCTGACGCTGGCTTTGGTGTAGCCCAGTTCGTTGACCACGTCGATGGAACGGACGCGGCCCATCCTCTGATTCAGCATCAGGATCGTTTCAAGGTAATCTTCTGCGGATTGGTGGATCTGCATGGTTGTCGGCCTCCTGCCTTTCTTGATTTCCGGCCCGGAGCAGAAAAACGCACATCGGTTCGGTTTGTTATAGGATACCACATTCTGCCGGGGGATGCAAGTCGTTCGGCGGAAGTTTGCTAAAACAAACTGAGCTTCTTCTGCATGATTTTGCTATTTTGACCGGAAACAGGGCCTGAAATCTTGTGGAACGTGCTTATCTGGACGCGCGGTAGGCTTCCGGGCCGGAGAGATAGAGGTCGCCGCCGTGGGCATCCAGAATGACGGTCAGGGGCATCTGCTCCACGGTCAGGCGGCGGACGGCTTCGCAGCCGAGGTCCGGCCAGGCGATGACTTCCAGCGTTTTGACGCTCTTGGCCATCAGGGCACCGGCCCCGCCCAGCGCGGCCAGATAGACCGCGCCGTTGCGCACGACGGCTTCCTTGACGGCGGCATCCCGCTTGCCCTTGCCGATCATGACCTTGTTGCCCAGGTCCAGCAGGCGGGGGCTCATCGCGTCCATCCGGCCGCTGGTGGTGGGCCCGGCCGAGCCGATGACCGCACCGGGGCGCTCCGGTGTGGGGCCGACGTAGTAGATGGCACTGCCTTCGAGGTCGAAGGGGAGCGGTTCGCCCCGGTCCAGTGCTTCCAGCATCCGTTTGTGCGCCTGGTCGCGGGCCGTGTAGACCACACCGGACAGCAGAACGGTGTCGCCCGCCTGGAGCGGGGCCAGGTCCTGCGCGGTGCAGGGGGTGGTCAGTTCGTATTGCATAGATTTCACCTCTAGAACTCCCTTCGTCATCGCTTACGCGATGCCACCTCCCTCGGTGAGGGAGGCTATCGCAGTTGCCCGCTGCAAAAGGCTCCCTCCCAGAGGGAGCTGGCGCGGCGAAGCCGTGACGGAAGGAGTAACTCCTTATAACGTCGCGCTGGCGCGGCGGGTGACATGGCAGGAAACATTCACGGCCACCGGCAGACCGGCCACATGGGTGGGCATCTGCTCGATGGCGAGGCCGAGGCAGGTGGTCTTTCCGCCGAAGCCCTGAGGGCCGATGCCCAGCTCGTTGATGGCCGTCAGAAGCTCTTTCTCGAGGTCGGCGTAATAGGGGTCGGGGTTCGGGACGTCCAGCGGGCGGAGCAGAGCTTTCTTGGCGAGATAGGCCACTTTATCAAAGCTGCCGCCCACGCCGACGCCCAGCACGATGGGCGGGCAGGGGTTGGAGCCGGCCAGCCTGACCGTCTCGATGACAAACTTCTTGAAGCCCT
>OIZI01000077.1_pt1 | contig 48735 bp, 41 predicted proteins | sample 1588441 | NCBI WGS metagenome assembly OIZI01 (sample SAMN03283284) | human gut metagenome | biome: human-associated habitat; material: feces | host: Homo sapiens | place: Peru | collected 2012 | reverse complement strand
TCGTTGTCTTGTTCAAGAGTAAACCACGTTCCTTGTATTTCAGACCGTAGCCATCCCTAGGGAAAACGCTGATTGAATCGCAGAGTCCGATTTAGCATGTATTTTTCGTGCAATGCTTCGGCATAAGCCGCCTTAAATAGCTGGCAGCGCGTATATACGAAAAAGTGCCCCTGTCCACAAGAAAAAAGCGCCCCGCGAATGGAATCCATTCACGGGGCGCTTCCTTAAACATCTTATTTGAATTTATCGATGATCTTATCAAGCCAGGAGCTCTTTCCTTTATACTGCGCGCAGTCCTCTCCCATGAGGTGTGCGTAGTTCAGGAGAGCTTCTTTCTGCTCTTCCTTCAGGCGCTTTGGTACGGTGACTTTGACTTCCACGTACAGATTGCCCTTGCGGCTGGACTGGAGGTGCGGCATGCCTTCGCCGATGATGCGGAAGCGGGTACCGCTCTGCGTACCGGCAGGGATCTTGAGCTCGACCTCTTTGTCAAGGGTCTTGACCTTGATGGTGCTGCCAAGAGCTGCGACCGGAAAGGTGATGTCTACGCTCTTGTAGAGATCATCCCCGTCACGCTCGAAGTCCGGATCGTCTTTGACGTAGATGTATACGTAGAGATCCCCCTTCGGACCACCGCGCTTGCCTGGCTCACCCTCGCCGGAGACGCGCATGCGCACACCGGTGTCAGCACCGGCAGGGATATTCACTTCAATGGTCTTTTTCACGCGGATCGTGCCGGTGCCGCGGCATTCGGAGCATTTATTCCGGATGATCTTGCCGCTGCCCTGACAGTGCTGGCAGGTGATGATATTCACCATCTGTCCGAAAGGACCATTCCTTACCACGCGCTGCTGTCCGGTACCGTGGCAGTCGGGGCAGGTCTCAACGGAGGAGCCTGGCTCTGCACCTGTGCCGTGGCAATGGGTACAAGTATCATTCTTCGGTACGGTGAATTTCTTCTTGATACCGGTCGCTGCTTCGCGAAGGGTGATCTCCATATCATAGCGGAGGTCAGCGCCCTGCTCCGGGCCATTGCTCCGTCTGCGTCCGCCGCCGGTGAACATGTCGAAAATATCACCCATGTCGAAGCCGCCAAAGCCGCCCTGACCGCCGAAACCGCCAAAGCCGCCCTGTCCGAAGCCGCCGTAGCCCGCACCGCCGCCGCTGGCAGCCTGCGTGAAGGCATCGTGTCCAAGCTGGTCATACTGCGCTCTCTTGTCCGCATCGGAGAGAACGTGGTAGGCTTCATTGACTTCCTTGAATTTTTCTTCCGCGGCCTTTGGATTGTCTTTATTCAGATCCGGATGGTACTTGCGTGCCAGCCGGCGATATGCTTTCTTTATTTCATCGTCTGAGGCGCTTTTATTGACGCCCAGCACGTCATAGTAATCTCTGCTGTCTGCCATTCTTTTCTATCCTCAAAGAAATTAGGGAAACGCTGATTCAATCGCAGAGTCAGTGTTTCCTTAGAAATGCCTCAAAAGGTCCTGAAGGCTCCGCTCTCTTCCCGTTTTCTGGAAATCCGTAGAACCTTCAGAACCTTCTGAGTTTCTCTATGATGATCCCCTTGCAGGAGATCAATTATTTCTTATCGTCGTCTACGACCTTGTAATCGGCATCGACTACATTGTCATCGGCTTTCTTGGCACCTGCCTGAGGTCCCTGCTGCGGGCCCTGCTGAGCGCCTGCCTGCTGCTGCGCCTGCTGTGCCTGCTGGTACAGCTTTTCGGTGAGTTCATGCAGCGGCTTGGTGAGTGCTTCCGCGTCGGCTTTGATCTTCGCGGTGTCATCGCCTTTGAGGCTTTCTTTCAGGGTAGCGATGGCATCATTGACTTCTTTGACCTTGGCAGCATCTGCTTTGTCACCGAGTTCTTTGACCGTCTTTTCCGCCTGGTAGATCAGCGCTTCCGCATTGTTCTTGGCTTCGATGCCTTCCTTGCGTTTCTTATCTTCTTCTTCATGCGCCTTTGCATCGTCCTGCATCTTCTGGATCTCTTCATCAGAGAGACCGGTGGAAGAGGTGATATCGATCTTCTGTTCCTTGCCGGTGCCGAGGTCTTTCGCAGAGACGTGGACGATGCCGTTCGCATCGATGTCGAAGGTGACCTGAATCTGCGGTACGCCCCGTGGAGCCGGCGGGATGTCGGAGAGTTCAAAACGGCCGAGGGTCTTGTTGTCGGCTGCCATCGGACGTTCACCCTGGAGAACATGGATGTCTACAGATGGCTGATTGTCAGCTGCGGTGGAGAAGACCTGAGACTTGGAGGTCGGGATGGTGGTATTTCTCTTGATCATGGTCGTGAAGACACCGCCCAGGGTCTCGATACCGAGGGACAGCGGGGTGACATCGAGGAGAAGGACGTCCTTGACTTCGCCTTTGAGGACGCCGGCCTGAACAGCAGCGCCGACAGCGACGGATTCATCCGGGTTCACGCCCTTGGATGGTTCCTTGCCGAATTTATTCTTGATCAAGGTCTGTACTGCCGGGATACGGGAAGAACCGCCGACAAGAAGGACTTTATCGATATCACCGACGGAAAGGCCTGCATCCTTCATCGCAAGGTCGATCGGTTCTACCGTCGCCTGTACGAGGTCTTCGGTGATTCTATCAAATTCTGCGCGAGTCAGGGTCGCATCGAAGTGGACCGGCTGACCATTGGAGTCGATGGTGATGAACGGCAGGTTGATATCCGTACTCATGACGGAGGACAGCTCGATCTTGGCTTTTTCGCCTGCTTCCTTCAGTCTCTGGTTTGTCATCGGATCACGTTTCAGTTCGAAGCCGTTCTGTGCTTTGAATTTTTCAGCGATCCAGTCCATGACGCGGGCATCGAAATCATCACCGCCGAGATGGCCGTTGCCGTTGGAGGCTTCGACTTCGAAGACACCATCCGCCAGATTCAGGATGGATACATCGAAAGTGCCACCGCCGAGGTCATAGACGAGGAAGCGATGTTCTTTGCCGTCTTTGATCTTGTCGAGGCCGTAAGCCAGAGAGGATGCGGTCGGTTCGTTGATGATACGAAGGACATTCAGCCCTGCGATCTTGCCGGCATCTTTGGTCGCCTGGCGCTGTGCATCGGTGAAATAAGCCGGGCAGGTGATGACTGCATCGGTGACTTTTTCGCCGAGATAAGCTTCTGCATCGACCTTCAGCTTCTGCAGGATCATCGCAGAAATTTCCTGCGGAGTATAGGATTTGTCATCAATGGTGACTTTGTAGTCGCTGCCCATGTGACGTTTGATGGAAACGATGGTGCGATGCGGGTTCGATACCGCCTGGCGTTTTGCCAGCTGGCCGACCAGACGTTCACCGGTCTTGGAGAAGCCGACAACAGATGGGGTCAGGCGAGAACCTTCCGCATTCGGAATGACGACAGGCTCGCCGCCTTCCATGACGGCAACAACAGAGTTTGTAGTCCCCAGATCGATACCAATAACTTTTGACATTTGAAATGTCCCCTTTCTTTCTATTTGTACTTACGAAATTTTATATAGAGAAATGGAATCGCAGAGCGTCCCATCGGTTAGCCGTTATGCACGACCTGTACCTTCGCTACGCGGAGTACATTGTCCTTGTACAGATACCCTTTCTGGAATACCATGGAAATGGTTTCGTCTTCTTTGTCATCTGCCGGGAGCATCATGACCGCTTCATGGAAATGCGGATCGAAGGTCTTTCCCAGTGCTTCGATCTCCTTCACGCCGAAGCCTTCCAGGATCTTGACGAATTGTTTCTGCAGGAGCTCGAAGCCCTGTACATAAGCCGCTCCGCCTTCATCTTTTTTCATATGAGCAAGCGCCAGCTCGAAATTATCCAGCACCGGCAGGAAAGCTTTCAGTGTTTCTGCAGTATGTGTATCCGCAGCTTTCGCTTCCGCTTCTCTGGTGCGGCGGCGGAAATTATCAAAGTCTGCCTGCAGTCTGACGTACTGGGAAAGAGCCGTAGCCAGCTTGGACTCCGCTGCCTCTGCCTTGTTCTTGGCTTCTTCGGCGGTCTTCTTCGCTTCGCCGAGCTGATCCATCAAGTCATCTACGGGAGACGTTTTCTTTTCTTCTTTGGCTTCGGTTTCTTTCATCGGTTCTTCGACGTCGACTTTCTTTTTATCTTCTTTCATCCAGGAGCCTCCTATGTTTTCCCTTTTAATAACAGATCCAGCCGCTGCTGCATGAAGCGCATCATACCGACGATGCGGCTGTACTGCATCCGTGTCGGTCCTAAGACGGCCACGGAGCCGATGACCCGGCCGCCGGATGTGAACTGCGCTCTGACAACGGACAGATCCGAGAGCGACTTCATCGGATTTTCTGTCCCGATATGCACAGCGATAGGCTGATCGGAAGAGGAAAGAAGCATGCTTTCGAGCATGTCTCTCTGCTCTAAGAGATTCAGTATATCCTGCATCTTTTCTACATTTTTAAACTCCGGCTGCTCGATCAGCTGTGAAGCCCCGCCGGCGTAGACCTCTTTCTGCGGGCTCACAGCCCTCTGCAGTGCCTGAAATACCGACAGATACGGTGTCAGATCCTTCTCTACGTCGCGCTGGAAGGAAAGGATCATCTCCTCGTCCGTATGGTCGATCTCCCTGCCATGCAGGAAATGATTCAGCTTATCCGCGAGGAGCTGCATCTCGTCGAAGGAGGATCCTTTCGGAATATCCACCACCGCATTCGATACATCGCCCTGATCCGTCACGACAAGGAGGATCGCCCGCCTGCCATCGAGCGGAAGGAAACGGACATAATTGAATTTCTTCTTCTGTCCCGCAGACGCTGCGACCGACAGCGTATGCGTCAGCACAGCTACAGCCTTGGCCATGTTCCGGAATATCTCTTCCTGACGGCTCACATGATCCATCAGCATGTGGTCGATCATGTGCTCTTCTTCCGAAGAGACCGGAGCGGGCTGCATCAGCCAGTCTACATAGAAACGGTATCCTTTGATCGAAGGGATGCGCCCAGCGGAGGTATGCGGCTGCTCAAGATAGCCTTCATCCTCTAAGTCCTGCATCTCATTTCGGATCGTCGCGCTCGATACGCCCAGGTCATACTTTCGTGCGATCGTGCGCGAACCGACCGGTTCGGCCGTGTCTGCATAGTCCTGCACCACCGCCCACAGGACGCGCCGTTTTCTTTCATTCAGTTCATTCACACCGTGTCCGGTGCTTTCTTGATTGATTCTACGTGCCATATGTATCACCTGAATTTATTAGCACTCATTATTCTCGAGTGCTAACTTATGATATTAGAATAGCATTCACCTATGGGAATGTCAAGGATATTTTCGATTTCTTCTGAAAAAACGGGGTAATGGTTTGAGGGTTCGGGGTTCAGGGTTCAGGTGCGGCGCATAAAAATAAGGAAGCGCCGCGAATATATATAGACAATGCCCGAAAGTAAGTGGGTATCAGGTTTCCCGTTTGGGAGTTCCAAACATCAACCGCTGAGCCGCGAATGACAAAGATTTCTCGCTTGCGCTCGAAATGACGATACGGGAGTCTGATGTCTCCTAGTCTCCTAGTCTCTTGGTCACTAGTCACTCGAAACTCCTAATCCCTAGCTACTCATCCCTAATCCCTGCTTTCAAACTTCGGGGTTCGGGGTCAAAGAGTTCAAAGAGGGCGATGCCCGAAGGTTTGCGATGGCAGGTTTCCCTCGTATCGTCAGCCTTCCCCTCTAGGGGAAGGTGCCCCGTAGGGGCGGATAGGGCACAGGCGGTATGAAATACAGATGAGAAATGTGGAGAAGTGCGCGGCACATGTGAGGAAAGCGTGAGTCCCTGACCGCGAATGACAAAGATTTCTCCCTTACGATCGAAATGACAATACGGGAGTCCGATGTCTCCTAGTCCCTAGTCACCAGTCACTTGAAGCATCTAATACCTAGCCACTCATCCTTGCTTTCAAATAAGATCTCTTTTATTCTTATTGATTTTCATATATTTTAGTCATATAATAATTGTAGTAAACTGCTACAGAAGGAGGATATATCATGAATACGATTCCTGTTCGCATGGACAAAACGCTTTTTGATTCTGCCCGTATTGAAGGCAAAGCAGAATTTCGTTCGGCAGCCCAGCAGCTCAATTTTTGGGCTTTGGTCGGAAAAAATGCACTTGCTAATCCTGATTTACCTGTAGATTTTATTCGTGACATTCTCATCGCGAAGAATCAGGAAACAGAGCCTTTCACCTTCGAGGAAGATCATGGAAATTAAGCAAACTCGAATTTTTAAAAGCACATACAAGCGACTTTTCCTAAAACAGCGAAAAAGCGTGGATCATGCGATTCAGCTTATTATCGAAAATCCATCGATCGGTGAGCAAAAGAAAAGTGATCTCAGCGAAGTCTTTGTGTACAAATTTAAAGTTGACGCGCAGTTGTACCTTTTGGCGTATACTTTTGATCCGGTCACCTTGACACTGATCATGCTTGGGGTTCATGAAAATTTTTATAGAGACTTAAAACGAATGCCTTATTTGAAAAAATAAAAACAGGGTTTGAGAAAAATGATAAATCATTTTTCTCAAACCCTGTTTTCTATCATACGGTTTCACCAAGCTGAATCCTTCGGATGGCTTCTTTGGCAGCCCGCTGGGCTGCTTCTTTTTTATTCTTTCCGACGCTCTCGCCCATGACTTTGCCATTGATGTGGATTTCCATCCAGATGGTCTTGTCATGTGCCGGTCCTTCGTCCTTGGTGACAACATAGGAGATATTCACATCTCCGTGCTTCTGTACCATTTCCTGCAGGTCAGACTTGTAGTCATGGTCATAGTCTCCCTGATCGATTAGATCAAGGAATTTTTTCATGTGCCCCAAGATGAAGCGGGATGCTACCTCATAGTTATTATCGAGATAGATCGCACCGATGACAGCCTCGAAGGCATCGCCTAAGATCGAGATACGGGTGCGGCCGCCGGACATTTCTTCTCCGCGGCCCAGACGCATGTAGTCGCCCACATGGAATTTCGCTGCGCATTCAGCGCAGGAAGGCTTGCAGACGACGCTCGCCTTCGCTCGGGTCAGCTCCCCTTCCGGCCAGCTGGGGAAACGCAGAAAAAGGTATTCCCCGATGACTAGATCTAGGATGGCATCCCCTAAGAATTCCAGTCGTTCATTGTCATGAATGACTTCATTTTTATGTTCATTCGCATACGAGGTATGGGTGAGTGCTGTATTGAGAAGTTGTGCATTCTGCACGGGAATTTCATTTTCCGCAGCAAACTTTTCAATTTCTGCCATACGGTCTCTTCTTCTCACTTCAGCATGTCTCATTCTTCATAGCGCCTCATGATGACAACGGCATTGTGTCCGCCAAAGCCGAAAGCATTGGACATGGTCACATCGACTTTGCGATCTTCCGGGCCTTCAGCCGCGTAGTGAAGGTCACATTCCGGATCAGGAGTCTGAAGGTTCAGTGTCTGATGGACTTTGTTATTCATGATAGAGAGTACGCAGACGACAGCTTCGATCGCACCGGCAGCGCCCAGAAGATGGCCGGTCATGGACTTGGTGGAGTTCACGACGATGTCATAGGCATGCTGACCGAGGACTTCCTTGATCGCCTTGGTCTCATTCTTATCATTGAGACCGGTGGAGGTGCCGTGTGCATTGATGTAGTCGATATCTTCCGGAGAAATACCTGCATCCGCGATGGCATTCTTCATGCAGCGAGCTGCGAGTTCACCACCCGGACGCGGAGCTGTAATATGGTAGGCATCGCCATTCGTACCATAGCCGATGACCTCTGCATAAATGTGCGCGCCTCTCTTCTTTGCGTGTTCAAGTTCTTCAAGGATGAGGACACCACTGCCTTCACCGAGTACGAAACCGTCACGACGGACATCAAAGGGGCAGGATGCTTCTTCCGGCGGGCATTCACGGGAAGAGAGCGCATGCATGGCAGCAAAACCAGCCATCGGTGTCTTTGCGACAGCCGCTTCGGTACCGCCGGCAAACATCACATCCGCATCGCCCCACTGGATCATGCGGGTCGCTCTGCCAAGGGCATTGTTGCCGGAAGCGCAGGCGGTGACGTCAGTCAGGACCGGTCCCTGCAGACCGAAGGTGATGGAGACCATGCCGGAGGCCATGTTGGCGATCATCATCGGGACTGCGAATGGATTCACTTTTCCCGGACCGCGTTTTTCGATGCGTTCCACGGTATCTTCCATGGTCTTGATCCCGCCGATACCGGTACCGATGATGGTGCCGACGCGGTTCGGATCTTCTGCGCTCATATCGAGCTTCGCATCCTGGGCTGCCATTTTTGCGGCAGCAACAGCAAACTGAGCATTTCTATCCATGTGACGGACGGTCTTCTTGTCACCCACATATTTGACGGGGTCGAAATCTTTGACTTCGCCTGCGATCTTGACAGGGAAATCCGTGGGATCAAATTCTGTGATCGGCGTTACACCGGATTTGCCCGACAAAAGGGCATTCCAAAATGCATCGACACCGATACCGACGGGGGAAACCACACCCATGCCAGTCACTACTACTCTTCTTCTTTCCATAAAAAGGGCACCTCTCTTATAAACTTCTTTTAAACATTATTTATCGCGTGTTAGGTTTTTAAGCAAAAATTATAGGACTTGAAAAGGCATGGCTCCGCCTGTTTCAAATCCATCACGCATGGACAAGACCTCAAAAAAACGAACCACGACGGTCATTCGCTTTTTTGAAATATTCTCCCCCAAAGGAAGTCATATGGCATGCCGGAGGGGATCCCCCTCCGGCTTCCAATATGATGTTGAAATGCGAATGCGCATTACATCTGGCTGTCGATGTAGTCTACAGCGTTCTTTACGGTCTTGATCTTTTCAGCAGCATCATCCGGGATTTCGATGTCGAATTCTTCTTCAAATGCCATGATCAGTTCAACGATATCCAGGGAATCAGCGCCGAGGTCATCGATGAAAGTGGAGTCGATGGTGACATCAGCTTCGCTAACGCCCAGCTGGTCAACAACGATCTTCTTTACTCTGTCAAAAGTGCTCATTACTCATTTCACCACCTTTCTCATAGAAGACAGACGTCTCCTTGTATTGTACCCTACTGATTATATTACATAACCATTCCGCCGTCCACCTTTAAAACCTGTCCGGTGATATAACTTGCATCATCGGAAGCCAGGAAGGAGACAGCTTTGGCGACGTCTTCGGCAAGACCCATGCGTCCGAGCGGGATGGCTGTCAGCATGGCTTCTTTATTCTTTTCCGGAATAGCATCGGTCATGTCGGTCGCGATGAAGCCAGGTGCGACAGCATTGACACGGATGTTTCTTGCAGCGAGCTCCTTGGCGCAGGCCTTGGTGAGACCGATCACGCCTGCTTTTGCTGCTGCGTAGTTGGCCTGGCCGATATTGCCCATGATGCCGACTACGGATGCGATATTGATGATGGAGCCTTTTTTCTTTCTCATCATCATCTGCGCAGCGGCTTTGATGGTGAGGAAGTCACTCTTGAGGTCAGTCGAGAGTACGGCATCCCAGCTTTCTTCTTTCATGCGGATGAGAAGTCCGTCGCGGGTGATCCCTGCATTATTCACAAGGACATCCAGCTGTCCGAATTCTTCCTTGATCGTTTTGAAAATGCGATCCACATCTTCTGCTTTGGAGACATCGCCCTGGATGGTGAAGGCTTTGCCGCCAGCGGCTTCGATTTCTTCCTTCACAGCTTCTGCGGCAGCCTGGCTGCCGGCATAGTTCAGTGCGACAGCATAGCCCTTCGCAGCCAGTGTAAGAGCGATGGCTCTGCCAATACCGCGGGAAGCCCCCGTGACGAGAGCAGTCTTTTCGATAGTTTCCATCATTATTCTCCCTTCAGTGCAGCCACGACTTCATCGATGGTGGCTACATCTTCTGCATGGTGGCAGGGTACGGAGCGGGCGATCTTCTTCATGAAGCCGGTAAGAACCGTGCCCGGGCCGGCTTCGACAGTCATATCGACACCGCCGGCGACCATATTCCGGATGGATTCTTCCCAGTGTACAGGATGTGCCGCCTGATCGACCAGATTCTTTCTGATCTCGTCCGCTTTGGTCTCTTCCTTGGCATTGACATTGGCTACGACCGGGATGGCGGTGTCATGGATGTCGATCTTGTCAAGGACTTCCTTCAGTCGAAGAGCTGCCGGTTCCATCAGAGTGGAATGGAATGGCGCGCTGACCTTCAGCATGATGGCACGGCGAGCGCCTGCTTCCTTCAGTGCTTCGCAGGCTTTCTCGACAGCTGCCGTAGCACCCGCGATGACGACCTGTCCCGGGCAGTTGAAATTAACTGCCTGAACAGGAAGGTCTTCGGTGGAGACTTCGCCGCACACCTTCACGATGGTTTCCGGGTTGGAACCGATGATAGCTGCCATGCCGCCTTCTCCGAGCGGCACCGCTTCCTGCATGAAGCGGCCACGCAGATGAACGGTGTTCACGGCATCTGCGAAGGAGATCGCACCCGCTGCGACCAGCGCAGAGTATTCGCCAAGGCTGTGGCCTGCTGCGATATCCGGCGTGAGACCGTGTTCCTTCAGCACCTGCCATACTGCGACACTGGCCGTCAGAATGGCCGGCTGGGTGAATTCGGTCTTCATCAGCTCTGTGTCCGGGCCTTCGAACATCATTTTGGAAATCGAGAAGCCGAGCGTTTCATCCGCTTCTTTGATCAGGGCTTTGACAGAATCATAGTTTTCAAACAGATCCTGTACCATGCCCACCTTCTGAGATCCCTGTCCAGGGAACAAAAATGCAGTTTTCATAATTATTACTCCTTGTAAATGAAGTGACTAGTATCTAGGGATTAGGAGCGCCAAGTGACTGGTGACTAAGAGACTAGGAGACATCAGACTCCCGTATCGTCATTTCGAGCGCAAGCGAGAAATCTTTGTCATTCGCGGCTCAGCGGTCGATGTTTGGAACCCCAAAACGGGGAACCTGCTACCCACTCCCTTTCGGGCATCGCCACTATATAAACTTCGCGGTGCTTCTATATTATTATGCACCGCACCACAACCCTGAACCCATCAACATGAACCCTTTTCCCCTATTTTACATCCATCTCATGACATCGCAGCCCCATGTAAGACCGGCGCCGAAGCCAGTCAGAACAACGTAGTCACCATGCTTCACGCGTCCGGCGCGGACGACTTCATCAAGCGCAATGCCGACGGAAGCTGCCGATGTATTGCCATAGCGATTGACATTCACATACATATGATCCTGCGGCAGAGCCAAACGCTTTGCGATCGCCTGAATGATGCGATTATTTGCCTGATGGGCAATGAACATATTGATATCTTCCTTCGTGATGCCGGCGGCTTTCAAGGTCTTCAGCGTGGTCGCACCCATGTGACGGACAGCGGCTTTGAATACCTCCGGCCCCTCCATATGGATATAGATACGGCCGGAGTCGATAGCGCGGTGGGTCACAAGTTCAGCGACGCCGCTCGCCGGGATATTCAGGATCTTGCCCAGGCTGCCGTCTGAGCCAAGATCCGAAGCCAGAAGGCCATAGCCATCTTCGACCTTTCCAATGACAGCGGCCCCTGCCCCATCACCGAAAAGAATGCAGGTCGAGCGGTCCTGCCAGTTCACGAGGCGGGAAAGGATTTCCGCACCGATGATCAGGATGTGCTTGTACATCCCGGCTTTCACCAGATTCGATGCCAGAGCTACTGCATAGATGTAGCCTGAGCAGCCGGCGGAAATATCCATCGCACCTGCATGCTTGCATCCGAGCTTATCCTGCACCATGCAGGCCGTGGATGGTACCACATAGTCAGGGGATGCCGTCGCTACAATGATGTAGTCGATATCGTCTGCGGTAAGGCCAGCCATTTCCAGTGCCGGAAGAGCAGCTTTCACGCAAAGATCGGAGGTCGTCTCCGACCGGGAAGCGATATGTCTGGTCTCAATGCCCGTGCGAGTGCGGATCCACTCATCACTGGTATCGACCATTCTTTCAAGGTCTGCATTGGAAAGGATCTTCTCCGGCGCATAATGTCCGGTACCCAGAATTCCTGCAGAACATACTTCACTCATATATAATGTCCTTTCCGTTCATTGAAAAGAGAATTTTGGTGACTAGTAGCTAGGGACTAGTGGCTAGGGATTAGGGATCAGGAGTGGCTAGTAGCTAGTGACTGGTGACTGAAATGCCAGTTTCAAGCATCGCCACCATTCATACTCCGCGGCGCTTCTTTTTAAGCACCGCACAATTCCTCATGCCTCATTGTTTTCCATCTGTTTCAGCGCATCCATGACGATCTCATCCAGATGCTCCTGACAAACGCCCATTGCCATATGGATGGCATTCTTGATCGCTTTCGCTTTCGAAGCACCATGGCAGATAATGAGGCCGCCTTTGATGCCCATGAGCGGCGCACCGCCGTATTCAGCATAGTCAAGAGGCTTTGCCATGTATTTTTTGAGTGCCGGCTTCAAGAGCAGCCCGCCGATCTTCGCGCGAAGTCCCCCCTGCATGACGGCATTCTTCAAAAGGGCAGCCACCAGTTTCCCGGCGCCTTCCCCAAATTTCAGGACTACATTCCCTGTAAATCCATCCGTGACGATGACATCAAATTCTCCCGTCATCACATCGCGGCCTTCCGCATTGCCCGCAAAAGGAATGACCTTCTGTGCGGAAAGCGCCTCATTTGCTTCCGTGACCAAAGGACTCCCCTTCGTCGCCTCTTCCCCGATATTGAGAAGACCGATCTTCGGCTGCTGGATACCCGCGACCTTCGTCGCATAGATATAGCCCAAAAGAGCATTCTGGATATACGTCTCCAGCTTCGGCTGCGCACTCGCGCCGGAATCGATCAGGTACGTATAGCCGCCCTTCTGGTTAGGGATCGGCGTCAGGATCGCCGGACGCTCGATGCCCTTGATACGGCCGATGCCGAGAAGTCCTGCCGTAACGGCTGCCCCAGTCGATCCCGGAGCCACGAGAGCTCCGCACTCCCCCTCTCGCACAAGACGAGCGCCGACAGAGACAGACGCATCCTTCTTTTTGCGGTACGCCAGCCCAGGATGCTCTCCCATCTCGATCACTTCGGATGCATGATGAATCTCGATCAGAGGATTCTGATGCTCATGATGCTTCTCCAGGATGGGGCGGATCGCATCCTCATCTCCCACAAGAACGACAGGCACTTTGTATTCCTTGACCGCCTGAATGGCGCCAAGCACGATTTCCAGCGGTGCAAAATCCCCGCCCATCGCGTCAACAGCTATTTTTTTCACAGGACGCCTCCATTACTGCAGGATCTGCATAATAAATTTTGCGCGGTATACTTCTTTATCACCGTCAAAGAAACTGATATAGATATGTTTTTTATTTCCTCTGACCAATACGATCCGCCCTTTCACGACAAGCGCCGTGCCGGGCTTGACAGCGATCTTATATTTGATATTTCCGACCTGCGTCGAAGCGAAAGGCACACCGGCCAGTGACTCGGCGAATGCAGCGGCTGCGCCATATAATTTTTCCGCAGCCACCACACCGAGATTATCCGCCATCTCATCGCTGGTCTGAAAGAGACCCACGCCTTTGATACCGATATCCTTATCTAAGATCTGCAGCCCGCGCGCCTCCGGACTTCCTGCCACGAGGTGCTCCATACGGTCACGCATCTGCGGGATGCCAAGCGCCTGCCTGTCCAGACGGATCGTAGCTCTTGATACAGAAAATTTCTCTGCCAGATCTCCATCTGTCAGACATGGATGTTGGCGGAGCAGGCTCTGTATCGCATCGCGTCTTTGGGTTTTATCCATTTTGAAATTTCTGCTCATTTTTATCACCTGCTGATAATACTATATCACAAGCAGTCAAGGATTGCACGAAGAAATTGAATAAGCAAAGAGCCTTTCTTTGGGACATAGGCAGGAAATCATATTTCTTTTACATTCCTTAGATTTTCAGCGATATCATGGGCGACTCGCTGAATCCGTAGATTAAAATTTCATTTGTTTTAGCGATTTCTAAAAGATACTTCGGAAAGCATCTCCCTGATGGGCTTCTTTCCGAATCAGGGAAATCGCCCACATTTACTGACTTTTTTCGCCTCAGATTTTATCACCAGGTGATAATTTAAACGTACTACGTAATTCGTTTGCTAAAAATTCAGGATTGTTTAAAAACTTATCCATTGACTTATTTCATCTCATGGCATAAACTACAGTAAATACAGGATACTTCATGCTTGCTATTTTGTCAAACATATCTGTGATACCGTATAGTTATTTAAAAGTGAGCTTTGTAGAATATTTTAGGAGAAAATCACATGAAATTACCAGCATTACACATTGGCAACCTGACCGCTACCGTACCGATCGTACAGGGAGGCATGGGCATCGGCGTCAGCCTCTCAGGCCTCGCAAGTGCCGTAGCTAATGAAGGCGGTGTAGGTGTTATCTCTGCTGCCAATGTAGGTTTCAATGAACCAGACTTCAAAACAAATACAGTGAATGCCAACCTTCGCGCACTGAAATCCGAACTGCTGAAAGCCAGAGAAAAAGCAAAGACCGGCATCATCGGCGTGAACATCATGTCCAAAGGCCATCACTATGAAGACTATGCCCGCTGCGCAGCAGAAAACGGTGCAGACATCATCTTCTCCGGCGCGGGACTTCCTGCCGATCTCCCCGCCTGCGTGGAAGGCACAGACACCAAGATCGCCCCGATCATCGGCTCCCCGAAAGCAGCCCGCGTCATCCTGAAGCTGTGGGAACGCCACCATCACCGTACCGCCGACATGGTCGTCATCGAAGGTCCGAAAGCCGGCGGCCATCTCGGCTACACCAGAGAACAGGTGAAAGAACACGAAAGCGACGGCTATGAAAAGGAAATCAAAGAAATCCTTGCCGTTGTCAAAGAATTTGAAGAAAAATTCGAGAAAAAGATCCCCGTCATCTTCGGCGGCGGCGTCTTCGATAAGAAAGACATCGAGCACTACCTCTCCCTCGGTCTTTCCGGCGTGCAGATGGCGACCCGTTTCGTCGCCACCAAAGAATGCGACGCCGCTGACGAATTCAAACAGATGTATGTGAATGCCAAAGAGAGCGACGTCACCATCGTACAGAGCCCGGTCCACATGCCAGGCCGCGCACTCTTGAACCCCTTCGTCAAAGCCTTCACCGAGCACCGCATCCCGCCGCAGGGTTGCTTCCACTGCCTCAAGACCTGCGACCCGGCGACCACCCCCTACTGCATCACCATGGCCCTCATCCGCGCCGTCCACGGCGATGTAGACCACGGCCTCGTCTTCTGCGGTGCGAACGCCTATCGCATCGATAAGATCACGACCGTCCATGAGCTCATCCAGGAACTGACACAGGACTAATCGCTGGCGACTAGGGACTGGGGACTAGGCATCAGACATTAGACTTTAGACATGATAAAACGCTATCCATATTTTCGTGGATAGCGTTTTTTGTTATGAGGTTATGTGGTAAGACACCGATCAATTGATTTCCGAATCAAGTAAGGAGTGAACGCGGATCATCCACCAGTGTAGGATTACAATACATCTGCCTTATTTATCTGCCTCATTCTCTTGTTATCTGCCACATTTCATGCTAAAATGTGGCAGATAATAGAAAGATGAGGGAGATCTTTATGCGGACATTTAACTACTCGCAGGAAATACAAAATTTACTGACACCTGAAATCGTCCAGCTTCTCACCTGTATCCATGAACACAAGGGACGACAGGATTTATTTCTGGAGGCGAATACAGACGAACTGAAAGCACTGGTAGACGTTGCCATGATCCAGAGTACAGGGGCTTCCAACCGTATCGAGGGAATCTTCACCAGTGACAAACGATTAGAAGCACTGGTCAGCAAAAAAGCTGAACCGCACAATCGGTCTGAACAGGAAATTGCCGGATATCGTGAAGTACTCGCCTTGATTCATGAAAATCACGACTATATTTCCCCTGCCCCTAATGTCATCAGGCAGCTCCACCGAGATCTGTACTCTTACTCAACAGGAGCCATTGGAGGAGACTATAAAAACGCAGATAACGTCATTGCGGAAACAGATGCACAAGGGCATCAAAGGGCCAGGTTTATTCCCGTTCCTGCTTTTCAGACAGCTGACGCTATGGATTCTTTATGTCAATCATTCCAGAATGCCTGGCAGGAAAACATCATAGATAAATTGCTGCTGACTCCCATGTTCATCCTGGATTTTCTCTGCATTCATCCATTCAATGACGGAAATGGACGGATGAGCCGACTTCTGACACTCCTTCTTTTATATCGTGCCGGCTACATCGTCGGGAAATACATCAGCTTGGAAATGCTGATTGAAAAAACGAAAACCACGTACTATGAAGCTCTTCAGACCAGTTCTCTCGGCTGGCACGAAAATCAAAACACCTATGCTCCTTTTGTGAAATATTATTTGGGCATCATCATAAAAGCATATGATGAATTCGAAGACCGGATTCAATACTTGGTAACCAAAAAGATTTCCAAGCCAGACCGTATCAAAGCCATCATCTCCCAAACACTGTGGAAAATCAGCAAAAAGGATCTTATGGAACGCTGCCCGGATATCAGCCAGGGAACTATAGAACGCACTTTGTCCAGTCTGGTAAAAGAGGGCTATATCATCAAAGTCGGCTCTGGTCCTGCCACAGCATATATCCGCAAGCAATAAAAAAACAAGCAGTCTACACTATTTTTGTGGCCTGCTTTTTCTTTTTCCTTTCTTCCATTTCGGCAAATTTCGCGATGCAGTACTCATAGGTGCGCCCGAGAAGATCCTTGCTCTTGGCCAGATCCTCGGCATGGATTTCATCGGTGAAGAGGTCGACTACATCACTCAGCTTGTCCTTATCCAGATTCGGCGAAGCATAGTTCTTCGGCAGTACGCCTTTCAGCTTCGGGTTCTCCTCCTCGATGGCTTCCATCGCGTCATCGATGACTTTGCCGATTTCCTCCGTATGACAGGCCGCGGCGATCACGCCCCATTGGAGTAAGGACGCCAATGGAAGTTTGTGCGGCAGCTCTGAACGCAAAGATCCTAGAACAGTTCCCGATTGCCGAGAATAAACGGATTCAGAAATACAAAGCGAAATACGCGGCATAACAAAATGCCGCAAATCCCATGTTGACACTCAAACACCAACATGGAATTTACGGCTATAAATCTTTTAGGTATTTGCCATGTCTACCTTGACAGGGGCTGATCACTTCCATCCGCTTTGTTTCCATCAAAAACCACCAAAGCATGATTCACTTGCGTTATCTGCGAAATCAAGACCTGCCTGCATTGTCTGGAGAAGGCCTTTACATTGACACGTCAAGCGCCGATTCTTTTCTTCAAGCCCCAGCCAGTAGCTCGCCGGCTTCCCTTGGAAGAAGGCCTCTGTCAAAGGCACTGTCTGTACATCGCCCTCCATTGCGTTCTGATTCTGTTCTCCTTCTTTTCTTGTGTTCTCGATTTCTTCCAACCGTTGTAAGCCTGGCTTGGTGCGTCGGTTCGTATTCATGATCTTTTTTCTCAGATCAGCAGGTGGCTGAGCTAAGAGGTAATCATTATAGACGCCAATGGCACTGGCGATTCGTGGATCCAGAAAATTCAGTGGCACATCCTCATCAAGGGCAGCCTTCATAGCATATCGATTGGCCTCCGCCTGCATATACACTTTCGGCCCCAGCAGGATCGAATGCTGCTTCCCCTTCGGGTCGTAAAAAGCCTGCGCCTTGTAGATTTTATTCAATAAAGCTGCAACGGACAAGGTGACGGAAAGATATGACGTCTGCCCAAGGCAAATGATCGCATATTGGGGCGGCATGACGCACAACCCTGTCACCGCAAACAAGTCTATGTATCCCATGGAGGGCGAGAGGATCTGCATTTCGATCTTTGCAAAAGCATGCCCGTCCGCCAGACGATATCCGTGTTCTGATTCCTCATAGGGATTCTCTTCATACGTGACCCCCTTGCACTCTGCCAGTGATGACGCATATCTCAGAAACATAGTATTCGCTTCTATATAGTGTCTGCACTTAGTTCCATCACTATAGCAGACCTGGCAGCTCGCGATTTTCTTCCCATCGCGCTGTTGAAATGGCTCTGGCTTGATGGCCAGGATTCTCTGACTCATCGGATTCAATGTATCTATCGTCTCATTCATCATGATGATTCACCTGAAATCTATGTAATAAGAAAAAATGAGTATACCTCTTTATAAACCTATTTTAGCATATTACCCGACTCTTATACAATATATCGCAGTTTCCCAATTTTACTCGCTCCAGATAGTGCTTCGAGCATACAAGATATGCAGAAAAATGCATACCTCGTATGTTTAAATGAATCTATTCAAATCATAATAGAGCTGTCTCTGTATATTTCTTGCATATTTATCCGTTTTGATTTACTAGCACTCTCTCGAAACGAGTGCTAAGAAGTTCTTTATAAATCGTCATCGTTTTTCTTTATAGCTGACCTTATGAAACCAATCCCCCCAAAAAAACATGCAAAAAAGCAGCCCACCGAATGGTGAGCTGCTTTTCCTGCTACGTCTTATCCGCCGTCGGCGAGGTCGTAGCTGTCGATGACGCGGATCCCAGAGAGCGCCTGGCTCTGGAGATGCGCCACTGCCTCTCCCGCTGCGAGAAGCTGGTCTGCGGTCGCATCGAGCTTGATCTGATTCAGGTTCAGGCTCTTCAGCGCCTTGGCACCGGTCGTCGTGGTGCCGTTCTCTACTCTGACCTGCAGTTTGATGTCGTAGAGTTTCTTTGTTGCTGCCATTTTATATCTCCTTTTTGTTTACTACTCAAGCACTTCGTCCGTGGTCGTGGTGACAGTGGCTTTGATGAATTCTTTCACTTCCGCGCCGCTTCGGGTGACGAGGACGGGGATGAGCTTGGTCGCTTCCTGACGGACGGTCTCTAAGGTGAGGTCGTCTTTCGCATTGTCAATGGAAAGCGTGAAATTGGATTTGCCGGATGTACTGAAAGTGAGTTTCAATGTTCTCATGATATAACCTTTGCCTTTCGAAAAAAATGAAATCGGAAATGCGTGCCCGCAAGTGCGGACCTGCCCGTATGGGTCTTGCCGTGAGGTCGGTCATACCGTTCTCCTTTCTGGTGAGGCGATTTCCTTGTGGATGGTCTTGCCTCTCTCCGAGAAATACCATCGCAGAATTTTTCGATTTTACACGGTTTTGAGAAAACTTTTTTGTGTGCATCATTCTCGTATCACTTCCCCATCTCAAAGCCCCTCCCCCTCAGGTAATGCTATTACGTTAAGCGGCAGAACATTCTTGGCTCCCCATCGGGGGAGCTCCCCGAAGGGGAGAGGGGGTTGCGCAGCGGTATTGCATGAAAGTGTTGAAAAATCGATAGCATCGGACTATTCAACATAGCACGCTATACCGCTAGCATGCCCCATCTCGCTGCGCTCGAAATGGCGTCTCACTGGATTTTAGCGTCGCTTCGCTCCTAAAAATCCAGTTCGCTTGCACATATTGCCTTCGGCACTTCCCCCGAAGGGGGAAGCAAGAGGATGCGTAGCTAACGATTTCCTTAACTTAATAGCATTACGCCCACGGGCTCACCCTGAACCCCGATTTACCAAAGGAGCATTCCATGGATAAAGATACATTTCGCTTCGTCATCATCACCGGCATGAGCGGCGCCGGAAAGACCAATTTCATGCAGAAGCTCGAAGATATGGGCTATTACTGCGTGGACAATCTGCCGCCCGTCCTGATCGTCCGTTTTGCGGATCTCTGCTGGAAGAGCACGTCTTCCACGCGGCATGTGGCGGTCGTGACGGATATCCGCGGGGGATCTTTCTTTGATGCCCTGCCGCAGGCCTTGGATGAGCTGGAAAAGCGCGGCATTCCGCATGAGGTGGTCTTTTTGGAAGCCTCCGATGAGGCGCTGGTGCGCCGCTACATGGAGACGCGCCGCCAGCATCCGCTCGCGAAGAATATGCGTATCCAGGAAGGTATCGAGCAGGAGAGAAAGATCCTTGCCGGCGTGCGCGCACAGGCGGATATGATCATTGATACGACATCGATGCAGGCCTCCGACCTCAAGGAGTACATGCAGAGCCGGTTCAGCGCGGACAGCACGGATCAGGAGATGCAGATCACGGTCTTTTCCTTCGGCTTCAAGTATGGCATCCCCATCGATGCCGACATGGTGATCGATGTCCGTTTCCTACCGAATCCTTTTTACATCGCGAAATACAAGCATTCGAGCGGGCGCGTGAAGGAAGTCGCGCAGTACATCGCATCGGCTCCGGTAACGCAGGATTTCCTGACAAAGCTGTATGACTTCATGGATTTTCTCGTGCATCAGTTCGAGGCGGCGGGCAAGACGCAGTTCACCATCGCCATCGGCTGCACGGGCGGCATGCACCGCTCGGTCTTCGTGACGGAGAAGCTGGGGCAGTACCTGAAAAGGAAGCATGCGCGCGTCAGCATAGAGCATCGGGATCTCCATAGAAATCCGGTCGAGCACGATGCGAATGATATCATGGAGGGCAAGGTATGAGACATCTTCTCCAGTGGCTCTATCCGGGGCTGGCGGTGAAGCGGTGGATGCTGCTTTTCTCTCTGGGCATCCTGCTTCTCGTCTTCGGTGCGACACTCATTTTGAATTACCAGATCTTCGGTATTCTGGAAGAGGAAATGCTGCGCTTCGCCTTTCAGATGACGGGCAGCTACAGCTATACCTTCCTTGCGGTCTGCGGTACGCTCATGATCATCCTTGCGCTGTGGATCATGACACATGCGGTCCGGCGGCTCGTGAAGCGTTTCTTCGAGCTTATGGCTCCGGGGCAGACCGAGGTGTCGAAGAGCATCCTGTCCCGCATGGAGCTTTCCCGTGGGATGAAGATCGTTTCCATCGGCGGCGGCCATGGGCTCTCCATGCTCCTTCGCGGCCTCAAGACGAAGACGTCGAACATCACCGCCATCGTGACGGTGGCCGATGACGGCGGCTCCTCGGGGCGTCTCCGGGAAGAGATGGGGATCATCGCACCGGGCGACCTTCGAAACTGCCTTGTCGCGCTGGCAGATAAGGAGACCGTGCTGGAGCAGCTCTTCCAGTATCGCTTCGCGGGCAATGGTGAGCTATCGGGGCACAGCCTCGGGAATCTCTTCCTCGCGGCGCTCATCAAGGAATTCGGCAATCCGCAGAACGCACTCGAAGCAGCGAGCAAGGTCCTCAATATCCGCGGCAAGGTCGTCCCGGCCACCTCGGAGAAGGTGCGTCTCAAAGCGAAAATGTCCGATGGAGAGATCGTAGAGGGCGAGTCTGAGATCTCTGCCTATCCGGAGAGATCCGGCAAGGAGGTACGTATCCTCCATATGTCGACCATCCCGAAGGCGCCGATCGCTGTCGGTGATGCGCTCGAAGCCATCAAACAGGCAGACCTCATTACCTTAGGACCGGGCAGCCTTTATACGAGCGTCCTGCCGAACCTTCTCGTCCCGGAGATCCTGCAGGCCATCCGGCAAAGCAGCGCGCCCGTACTCTATATATGTAATGTCATGACCCAGCCGGGAGAGACCGGCGGCTATACCGTGAGCGACCACCTGAAAGCCCTGATCGACCATGTGGGCGGCGGCGTCATTGATTTCGTCCTTGCCAACAATGCCGTTCCGAAAGACGATGTGCTGAAGAAATATGAAAAAGTCCATGCCGCGCCCGTCAAGATCGATCGGGAAAAGGTCAAGAGGATGGGCGTGCAGCTCATCGAGGCAGACCTTCTGGGGCCTCTTCGCGGCGCGACACAGGATACGAAAGTCCTGACCGAGGAGCTTGCACAGATCCACAGCCTGCTGAAGGTGAATATCCCGCCCGAAGCACTGGAAGAATATTTGAAAAGGAGGAGATATTAAGTAACTGATTTTATGGATAAATATGTATATTGGCGATACAATGTGTCTATGGAGGTTAAAGCCATGAACACATCAAATATTACTAATTACAAGCCTAAAGAATTTGCAGAGCTTCTCAATGTCACCGTCAAGACACTTCAACGCTGGGACAGTAAGTATTCTTCAGGTATTTTCATGTAGGCTGTATGGTTTACGAAAATACAAAAAACAGATTGAGGGGGATGAGACTATTGCTAAAGGCGTTCAAAACGGAGATAGCCCCCACTGAAGGACAGAAAGCCAAAATCATTCGCTCTATCGGCGTGGCTAGATTTCTGTATAACCAATATATCGCCTGCAATCGCCGTCTGTATAAGATGTATCAGCGTGGCATGCTTGACGAAAAACAGAAACGTTTTGTTACTGCCAACGATTTTGACAAGTATGTTAATCATAAGCTGAAAAAGGAACTGCCATGGATTGACCAGTGCGGCTCTAAGGCACGTAAGAAAGCCTTAGTAAACGCTGAACAGGCATTTCGGCGGTTCTTCTCCGGTACGTCTGGGTTTCCGAACTTCAAAAAGAAAGCGAATCAGGACGTAAAGCTGTATTTTCCCAAGAATAATAACGGCGACTGGACGATATGGCGACATAAACTAATGATACCTACGCTAAAACAAGTCAGACTTAAAGAGTTTGGCTATTTGCCCGTGGGTGCTAAAGTCACCAATGGTTCAGTATCTTATGTGGCTGGACGGTTTTATGTCTCCGTTGTGGTGGATATTGACGAAAAATCCAAGTATAACAAGGATTTGGAAGCATCGTATCATACGGTGACGGATGGTGTGGGCATAGATTTAGGCGTGAAAGACCTTGCTATTGTCAGTGATGGCAAAGTTTTCAAGAATATCAATAAGAGTTCAAAGGTCAAACGATTGGAGAGACGGCTTCGGAGAGAGCAGAGGTGCCTTAGCCGTAAATATGAGTTTATAAAAAAGAAAGGTGGTAAGACTGCTACTGCCTCTGCAAACATAGAAAAACAAAAGTTAAAGGTACAGATGCTTCATCAGCGTATAACAAAAATCCGAGAGGATTATGAAAACAAAACGGTTCACGAAATAGTGAAGCAAAAACCACGCTTCATTACGGTGGAAGATTTGAATGTTAAAGGTATGATGAAGAATCGGCATTTAGCAAAAGCTATAGCGGCACAGAGATTCAATCATCTGTTAGCCAAGCTAAAACGCAAAGCAGAAATAATAGGGATTGAACTTCGGGAAGTTGATAGATTCTATCCCAGCTCCAAGTCCTGCCATTCTTGTGGACATATACATAAAGGTTTGAAACTCAAAGACAGAGTGTATGTTTGTCCAAAATGTGGTTATACAGCGGATAGAGATTACAATGCTTCGCTTAATTTGCGGGATGCTAAAGAATATCGGGTAGCTTAATAGCAAAAGTTCCGATATATGTACCGATGGCTAGTCGGGAATTTACGCCTTTGGAGTGCTGCACAAACGCTAGTAGCTTGCCCCTTTGGGACGGCGAGAGCGAGCACGATGAACAAGGAATTTTTCTAAGACATATACACTTTTGTCTATGTTTTTAGTAGCAGCCACTGATGTCCTTCACAGAACAGGTCAAAAATGAACTGGCACGGATCCCCAGAGAAGATGCGGGAAGCCGTGCAGCGGAGCTTCTTGCACTGCTCCGCATGAGCGGTTCCTTCATCACCGGCGCGCATGCCAGCTGGGGACTGGAATTTTCCACCGGCAACAGCGCTGTCGCCCGCCGCGTCCTGGTGTACCTCAAGAAAGACTTCGGCTTCATGCCCTCCACCATGGTACGGCAGGGACGCCGTCTCAGAAAAAAGAATGTCTACACACTTCTCGTACAGCCGTCGAAGGAAGGCCTTCATTTCTTAGATACCATGGGCCTCTCCCCGCTGTCCGGCGCAGAGGATATGGAGAAGCTCGTGACCGCCGAAGAACGCCGCGCCTACCTGGCCGGCGCCTTCCTGGGCGGCGGCTCCGTCAGCCGTCCCCAGAGCGACTACCACCTCGAGATGGTGACGCAGTCCGCCCGCTTCGCCGAAGAGATCGTGAAAGCCATGAAGAGCTTCAGACTGAATGCCCGTCTGACCGACCGCAAGAATGACTACATCGTCTATATCAAAGACGGGGATGAAGTCTCCGAATTTCTCCAGATCGTAGGTGCTGCCCAAAGCTACATGGACTTCGAGAGCGTCCGCGTCGTGAAGGATATGCGGAACCGCGTGAACCGGCAGGTGAACTGCGAGACGGCGAATCTCCAGAAAACCGTTGACGCCGCCGTCCGCCAGACCCACCTCGTGCAAAAGCTTCTTGCCAAAGAGAGCCGCTCCTCGCTCTCCCCCAAGATCCGCGAAGCCTGCGACCTCCGCCTTGCCCACCCCAATGCCAGCCTCTCCGAGCTTGCGGAGATCTGCGGTATCACAAAATCCGGTCTCGCCCATCGTTTCAAAAAGATCGAAGCGATGGTGGGGACGGCTGACTAGGGGGGAACTCCACGGCAGGGCTCTCGCCTCCTTTGGCGCAGCACCTTCCGGCGGGCCCCATAGCCATATATTTTTCATCAAAGAAGATGTCATCATGAACAACTATCAAACGTTTTTATCCACCATGGTCGCGGCAGCGACCATTTGTATTTCTACTTCTGCCTTCGCTGATTCGTTGGCGTATGAGGACTACACACAGATCCCTCTTTCCCTGAAGAAGGAGGAAGGGACGCTCATCTTTTCCGACTGCCCCGAGTACGCAGATACGCCGGGGATCCTCTATGAAGGCACTGTCAAAAAGGGGGAGGGGCGGCTCTACTACTACCACGTGAATGAGACCGGTGCGCCTGCGCGGCTCGTCGTCTATGCCAAAGCGGACAAGAAACAGCCCCTCACGATGAAGCGTGCCATCCGCGGGGATGCATCGAGCAGCTACATCCCGACAGGAAGCACGCTCTCTTTCAGGGAAGCCATTGATGCGAAGCAGGAAGAAAAGACCTTCCACCTTGCGCCCGGCGAGCGTACCATCCTCTTTGAAGACGATCCGAAAGGGATCTCCGAAGAAGACCTCGTGAGCGGCATCGTAGAGATCAAAACGAAGCGCCCGGTGAAGCTCGGGGCTGCCATTTTGCCGATGGGTGATGACAAATCGCTCAAAGAGGCTCTCGATACCGCCGCGGCGCTTCCTCCAGATTCCCATGAAATGCGCGGCACTTTCGCCGCAGATATTTATCTTTCCGGCGAGCCATGGGACTTTTCCCAAGGAAATGCGGAGATCACCATCGGTTCATCCTACCCCTTTCAGCAGGGGAAGGACGAGGTGAGCGGTGTCAACCGTGAGAATACAGGCGACTACGGCATCCGCTACCATATCACCGTAAAGACCAAAGGGAGCGGAAACTACAAGCTTTATATCAATCCCATGGGCGGCGTCTACATGGGGACCTTCGAGATCGGACAGAATGAAAAGCTCCTCCGCACCTATCGCACAGACGGGACAGTGGGAAAGGCATGGTTCGGTGATGGTACAATGGAGAGCTGCCTTCCGGCGGGCACATGGCATGCTGGAAAGGATCTCTACATCCGTTTCATACCTGCCGGCGCCGCATACCTGCCGCTCCGTTTTCTGCTGGTGGCTGGGGATTAGTGACTAGTGACTAGTGGCTGGTGACTAGGGACTGGGGATTAGGAGTGACTGGTGACTAGGGATTAGTAGCTAGGGATTAGGTTTGCGATACGAGAAAACCGCTAGTTTCAAACCTCCGCGGCGCTTCCATATTTTTATGCGCCGCACCAGCACTCCTCACTCCTCACTCCTCACTCCTAACTGGCGAGCAAAGCTTTCATCCACAATCAGTGGACGAGCCGCCCCACGGGCTAACCCTCAACCCCCTCGGAGCATTCTATGTCTAAGAAAAACATTCCTGTCAAACCAAACGAAACATACACCCTCACCATCCGCGACCTTGGCATCCACGGCGAAGGCATCGGAGCTGTCGATGACTTCACCGTCTTCGTCCCCGGTGCTCTTCCCGGCGAGACCATACAGGCCATGATCGTGACCGCGAAGAAATCCTACGCCACAGGGCGTCTCATCTCCATCGAGACCCCCTCCCTGCATCGCACCACGCCCGCCTGCCCGGTCTGCCACACCTGCGGCGGCTGTCAGATCTCCCACCTTACCTATGAAGGCCAGCTAGCCGTGAAAGAGCGGCGTGTGAAAGACGTGATGGTGCGCATCGGCGGCTGCGAAGAGAGCCTTGTCCGCCCCATCGCCGGCGCCTCCCGCCCATGGAACTACCGCAATAAAATGGCCGTCCCTGTCAGTCAGGTGACGAGCGGCCCCGTCCTTGGCTACTACCGGCAGGGCAGCCATCAGGTCATCCCGATCGCGAGCTGCGCCATTCAGGAAGAAGAGAACAACCGTCTGCTGCGCTTTGCACAAGGCTTCATGACACGCCATCAGCTCACCGGCTACAACGAAAAAACAGGCCGCGGCAGTGTCCGCCACATCATGGGACGCGTTGGCGATCACGGCGAAGTCATGGCCGTCATCGTGACTGCTTCGGGAAAGCTCCCGCTCGCCGACCTCTGGATCTCCGAAATGAGAAAACTCCTCCCCGAAGTCGTCTCCATCTATCACAATGTCCAAAACCACAAAGGCAATGCCATCCTCGGAAAAGAGATCCATCACCTCTGGGGCAAAAAGACCCTGACCTCCTCCCTTTGCGGCCTCGCCTTCGAAGTCTCCCCCTTCTCCTTCTTTCAGGTACACAAACCGCAGGCCGAGCTCCTCTATGAAAAAGCCCTCGCCTATGCCGACCTCCACGGCGGAGAGACCGTGATCGATGCCTACTGCGGGACAGGTACCATCTCCCTCTGCCTCGCCCAAAAAGCCGGACGCGTCATCGGCATCGAGATCGTGAAAGAAGCCATCGAAGACGCGAAGAAAAACGCCGCCTTCAACCACATAGAAAACGCCGAATTCTACGCCGCTGATGCCGGAGAATTCATGCCAAAGCTCTACCAAGAAGGCCTTCGCCCCGACGTCATCGTCATGGACCCCGTCCGCGCCGGCTGCAGCGAGACCGTCCTATCCGCTGCGGCCGGCATGCAGCCCTCACGCATCGTCTACGTCTCCTGCAACGTGGCGACCTTCGCCCGCGATGCGAAGATCCTCGCCGGACTTGGCTACACCGTGAAGGAAGTCACGCCCGTCGACATGTTCCCGCAGACCATGCACGTCGAGACCGTGGCTCTGCTGACAAGAAAAGAAAAATAAGTACCGAAAGTCGACGCATTCCCGGGCTTTTTGTGAGGTCATCATCATCAGAGAAGCCTTATAGAAAGCTCGGTTTTCTTATAGGGAAACATATCTGCTGTAAAATATGTGTCTGGTTGTGACCTCGGATTAGATGTCGCAATTTGAGACGGTTGGTTAGATGTTAAGCATTTTGGAATGAATTTTGTATAATAAAAATGGATGACAAACAATCCGGCTGCCCGACCATTTTTTTGATGGATGCAGGCAATGGATTAGATGTGATTGAAAAATGAAGTGCAGGAGTATCTTGGATCTGGAAGAGAGACGATTTTACAATAGATTCCAAAAAGAAATACGCCTGCCTATAAAGTGAGCCGCCTCAGGAAATTTAAATTATCCGAAGTGGATGATTGGATTCTCTCCGAAGGAGCTGCTGATGACAATTCTAGTACAGAAGGTTAATGGAGACTGGATTAATGGACACCTAGTCATTTAGAATGGATAAAGACACAAAACAAACAGATGAAAGGTTGAAGGTAAATTGATATGGATAATCAAATTCAAAACTCCATAGTGAGTTTTATTTGGGGAATTGCAGATGATTGTTTAAGGGATGTATATGTACGTGGTAAGTATCGTGACGTCATTCTCCCGATGACAGTTATTCGTCGTTTGGATGCAATGCTAGAAGATACAAAGACAGACGTTCTTAAAATGAAAGATACTATGGATAAGGCTGGTATCACAAACCAGTGGCCTGCACTCTGCAATGCTGCAGGACAGGCATTCTGTAATTCATCGCCGTTTTTGCTTAGAGATTTAACAAGCCGTGCCAAGAAGCAGACGCTGAAGGCCGACTTTGAGGCTTATTTGGATGGTTATTCTCCTAATGTTCAAGAAATATTAGACAAATTCAAATTCCGTAATCAGATTGATACGATGATTGATGCAGATATTCTTGGTGCTGTCATCGAAAAATTTGTTTCCCCGACCATCAACTTGAGTCCAAAGCCAGTCTATACGGACGATACAATGACTACCATCAAGTTGCCTGCGTTGGATAATCATGGAATGGGGACTATTTTTGAAGAACTGATTCGTAAGTTTAATGAAGAAAATAACGAGGAGGCAGGTGAACACTGGACGCCTCGTGATGTTGTAGAACTCATGGCTGACCTAGTGTTTATGCCGATTGCCGACAAAATCAAGGACGCATCGTATTCCTGCTATGACGGAGCTTGCGGTACGGGAGGTATGCTCACTGTTGCTCAGGACAGACTTTTGACGCTGGCCAAGAGGCGTGGCAAGGAAGTCGCCATTCATCTATTTGGGCAGGAAATCAATCCAGAAACCTATGCTATCTGTACTGCGGATATGCTGCTGAAAGGTGATGGCGAAGAGGCTGAGCATATCATGTATGGCTCTACACTTTCTGGTGATCAGCATGCAACACGTCAGTTTGACTTTATGCTCTCGAATCCGCCTTATGGAAAGAGTTGGAAGACCGATGCAGAGAAAATGGGTGGCAAAAAGGATATTCTCGACACGCGTTTCAATACATATCTGAAAAGCGGAGATACTATGACAATGCTCCCGCGCACCAGTGACGGACAGCTCCTGTTCCTGCTGAACAATGTGTCGAAGATGAAAACGGGCACGCCGCTGGGTAGCCGCATTGCAGAAGTACATAACGGCTCGTCCATTTTCACCGGCGACGCAGGCAGCGGCGAAAGTAATGCCCGCCGTTATATGATTGAGAATGACCTAGTAGAAGCCATTATAGCCGTTCCGGAAAATATGTTCTACAATACAGGCATCGGCACATTCATCTGGGTGCTTTCCAACAAGAAAGAGAAACGGCGCAAAGGCAAAATCCAACTTATTGACGCTACGGCAATGAAAGAACCCCTCCGCAAGAATATGGGCAAGAAAAACTGTGAATTTACCGAAGAAATCCGCAAGGAGATCGTTCGCATCTTCCTCGATATGGAAGAAAGCGATGTCAGCATGATTTTCAATAATGATGAATTTGCCTATTGGAATGTGACGGTGGAACGCCCACTCCGTCTTCGCATATATCCCGACCGCACGATTCCTGCCGACCTGTTCAAAAAGGCAGATGAATATGAAACTGTGACTTCTGCTATTGCAAAAGCTGCCGAAACTGCGCCGCTGGACGACTGGACGGCATTTGCCAAAGCCACTGGGCTGAAAGCCGCTGCATTGAAAAAGTTGCGCCCTTTTATCACAGAGAAAGACCCGACCACAAAGCCGATTGACGGTGAGCCGGATGTTGACCTGCGCGACACGGAGAACATTCCCTTCACCTATGAGGGCGGCATTGATGCATTTATTAAGAACGAGGTTCTGACCTATGCGCCGGATGCGTGGGTGAACGAGAAGAAAACGCAAGTCGGCTATGAGATCAGCTTTACGAAATACTTCTATAAGCCAGTAGAACTGCGGGAAATGAGCGACATTCTGCAAAGCCTGAAAAAGTTGGAAAATGAGGCTGATGGACTGTTGGCGGGTATAATGGAGGGTATGCAATGAGCGCATATGCTGAATACCAAGATATTAATCTTCCGTGGCTGAAAGCAATACCGGCTCATTGGGAAGTGCGGAGAAACAAGAATATATTCACGGAGCAAAAGGAGATTGTTGGCGAAAAATCATCTAATTACACACTGCTCTCCTTGACACTCAACGGAATTGTCCCTCGTGACATGGACGGAGGCGGAAAATTTCCAGAGTCATTTGACAAATACAAGATTGTAAGAATCGGCGACATGGCGTTTTGCCTTTTTGACATTGATGAAACACCACGCACAGTCGGCCTGTCTGGGCACGATGGGATGCTTACTGGTGCATACACAATTATGCACGTCAGCAACATAAACTCTCGATTCATCTACTATTACTATCTCGCTTTAGACAATGGGAAGATGTTGAAGCCGTTATATTCCGGACTGAGAAAAACAATAAATATCAACACATTCCAGAGTACCAAAGTGCCCGTTCCTCCCCGTGACGAACAAGATCAAATTGTGCACTTTCTGGACTGGAAAGTTTCGAGTATCAATAAGCTGATATCGAATTATCGCCATCAAATTGCTTTGTTGGATGAAATGAAGCAACAGCGAATTGATAAAGCGGTAGTCAAAGGCTTGCACGAAAGATCCTTTATTCATAACGATGATATTCGTTGGGATATTGATTATCCAGAACATTGGCAGATTCGGCGCATAAGAGAATCATTCTCTTTTCGTAAAGGACTCTCCATCACAAAAGCCAATCTTGAAGAAACCGGCATAGCGGTAATCAGCTATGGACAGATACATTCCAAAAAGAACTCCGGAGTTGGTCTCAATGAAGAGCTAATCAGATATGTAAATAAAACATATCTGCCCACAAATCGAAGCTGCCTTGTAGAAAAAGGTGATTTCATTTTTGCTGACACATCCGAAGATGTGTCAGGCTGTGGGAACTGTGCCTATGTCGATCAGGATGACACTATATTTGCCGGGTATCATTCGATCATCGCACATCCCGCCGGCTCAACAAACAACAAATATCTTGCTTATCTGTTCAAGTCTCCCACCTGGCGTTGTCAGATTCGCAAGAAGGTTAATGGCGTCAAGGTGTATAGCATTACACAGGCAATGCTGAAGGATGCATTCATCCTAATTCCACCCGCAACTGAACAGGAAGAAATAGTCCGACATCTTGATGAGGTGTGCGCAAAGATTGATGCCATTATTAAGAAGATGGAAGAAAAAATAGAGAACTTGCAGGATCTGAAAATTCGCCTTATCGCAGACACCGTCACCGGCAAAATTGATGTCCGCGGCATTGAAATCCCCGAATATGAATTTGTGGAAGAAACCATTGACGGCGACAGCGAGGGCTGCGAAGAAGAAACTGAGGAACAGGAGGATTGAGCATGGCTGATACAAAAGACCTCGCTCTTGAAGAAAACCAGGGCGATATCGTTATCTATCAGACCAAAGATGGCGATACAAAAATAGATGTCCGCTTTGTGGATGAAACCGTATGGCTGACGCAGCAGCAAATGGCTGATCTGTTTCAATCCTCCCGCACCAACATTGTGGAGCATATCCGGCACATCTACGAAGAGGGCGAACTGGACGAGGCTTCAACCTGTCGGAAATTCCGACAGGTTCGCATCGAGGGCAGCAGACAGGTTACCAGGGAGATTCCATACTACAATCTCGATATGATCATCTCCCTTGGCTATCGTGTGAAATCCATGATTGCCACTCACTTCCGCCGCTGGGCAACGGAGCGGTTGAAGGAATACATGGTCAAGGGCTTCACTATGGATGATGAACGCCTAAAAAAACTCGGCGGCGGAAACTACTGGAAAGAGCTTCTCGCCCGTATCCGGGATATCCGTTCCTCTGAAAAGGTTATGTATCGGCAGGTGCTTGACCTGTATGCCACCAGCGTGGACTATGATCCAAGAAGCTCGGAATCCGTGGCATTTTTCAAAATGGTGCAAAACAAGCTGCACTATGCCGCACACGGTCACACGGCGGCGGAGGTTATTTACGAACGGGCCGATGCAGATAAGCCGTTTATGGGTCTGACCGCCTTCTCCGGCGATTTTCCGACAGCAAAAGACATCGGCATTGCTAAGAACTACCTGACAGAAGAAGAATTGCATATATTGAACGGCATCGTTTCGGGATATTTCGATTTTGCAGAAGTACAGGCGATGCGCCACCGCCCCATGCATATGAGCGACTATGTGGAGCATCTGGATCGGGTGCTTTCCTCCACTGGGGAACAGCTTCTGGTCGGTGCGGGTAAGGTCAGCCATAAACAGGCAATGGAAAAAGCAAACCAGGAGTATCAGCGTTTTCTGATGCAAAATCTCTCTCCAGTTGAGGAGGCGTATCTGCAAACGATCAAAGAGGTCGAAAAGACGGCAAAGAAAAAAGCGAAGGGAGAATGAACATGGCTGGCTTCACAAATACAAGAGAAAGCGGACTTGAGACGCTTATCGTAAAATGGCTTGTCGAGCACAACGGCTATGAGGAAGGCTCCAACGCCGATTATAATAAAGAGCATGCCATAGATGAGACTCGACTATTCCGTTTTCTGCTGGATACGCAGCCCAAGGAAATGAGCAAGTTGGGCGTCTTTACTTCAGATATAAAGAAGCGACAGTTCCTGAACCGTCTGTCGGGAGAGATAGCCAAGCGAGGCATTATTGATGTGCTTCGCAATGGCGTGAAGGTATATCCGGCAGCCCTCATCATGTTCTACCTGACACCGACCGAAAATAACGAGCAGGCCAGAATTATGTATAAGAAGAACATCTTCAGCGTGACACGCCAGCTACGTTATTCACAGGATGCCGGAAAGCTAGCTCTGGATGTTTGTCTGTTTATCAATGGCCTCCCGGTTATCACGATGGAGCTGAAAAACCAGCTCACAAAACAGAACATAGAGAACGCTGTGCGCCAGTATAAGGAAGACCGGGATTTTCACGATATTTTATTCTCCTTCAAGCGGTGCATGGTTCATTTTGCTGTGGATGATGCGACGATCCAGTTCTGCACAAAACTCGCGGGTAAGGATAGCTGGTTCCTACCGTTCAATAAAGGCTACAACGATGGCGCAGGAAATCCGCCGAATCCGGATGGCCTTATGACAGACTACCTTTGGAAGGATATCCTTACCAAGAGAAAACTGTCTCGCATTATAGAAAATTACGCGCAGGTCATCGAAGAGGTGGACGAGGATACTAAGAAGAAGTCCATCAAACAGATCTGGCCGCGTTATCATCAGCTCGACTGTGTGGAGAAGCTACTGGCGGATGTGCAGGAAAATGGTGTCGGCAAACGATACCTGATCCAGCATAGTGCAGGTAGCGGAAAATCAAATTCTATCGCATGGCTCGCACATCAGCTGATCGGCCTTGAAAAAGACGGACATCCAATGATTGACTCCGTTCTGGTAGTCACTGACCGCCGTATTTTGGATAAGCAGATCCGCAATACGATCAAGCAGTTCATGCAGGTCAAGAACACCGTAACGTGGGCAGAGCATTCTGGTGATTTGCGCAAGGCCATACAGGACGGCAAGCGCATCATTATATCTACGATTGAAAAGTTTCCATACATCATCTCTGATATTGGGCAGGAACATAAGAATAGCAAATTTGCCATCATCATTGATGAGGCGCACTCCGGCCAGAGTGGGCGTAATTCCGCAAATATGAATCTGGCGCTTTCCGGTCTTGCCACAGATGACAATGCGGACAACGAGGACAAGATCAATGCCATGATGGAGGGACGTAAGCTTGTCTCCTCTGCAAGCTACTTTGCCTTCACGGCTACTCCAAAGAACAAAACTGAGGAAATGTTCGGTGTCGCCTATGAAGAGAATGGTGAAATCAAGCATCGCCCATTCCATATCTACACCATGAAGCAGGCTATTCAGGAAGGCTTCATTCTTGACGTACTCCGAAACTATACGACCATTGATAGTTGGTACAAGATCATGAAGATGGTCGAGGATGATCCAATGTTTGACAAGAAGCGTGCACAGAAGAAGCTGCGTGCTTTCGTCGAGGGTAATCCTGACGTCATTGCAAAGAAGGCCGCCATGATGGTAGAGCACTTTCATGAGCAGGTTGTTGCCAAGAAGAAGCTGGGCGGCAAAGCACGTGCGATGGTGGTTACAGCCAGCATTCCGCGGTGTATCGAATACTACTATGCACTTAACAAGTGCCTCGCTGACAGACACAGTCCATATAAGACTATTGTGGCCTTTTCCGGCGAGCATAAATATAGCGGACAGGAACCGGCATTGACGTCGGCAGCCATGAACGGCTTCCCAGATGCAAAGATTCCTAAGGAGTTCAAGAAAGATCCGTATCGGATTTTGATTGTTGCTGATATGTTTCAGACCGGCTTTGACGAGCCGCTCCTGCAGACAATGTATGTGGATAAGCCACTCTATAATATTGCTGCGGTGCAGACACTGTCCCGCTTGAACAGAGCGTATCCCGGCAAGGATGAAGTTTACGTTCTGGACTTTGCAAATAAGACATCCACAATTGAAGAAGCCTTCCAGAAGTTTTACAGGACGACGATTCTCTCTGGAGAGACTGATCCCAACAAGCTGTATGACCTGATTACCATTATGGAGGAATATCAGGTGTATGACGGCAGTGATGTTGAAAAGCTGGTAGATCTTTTCCTAAGTGGTGCGGAGCGCGATAGGCTCGATCCGATTTTGGATGCCTGCACTGCTACTTATAAGCAACTGGAGTTGGACGATCAAATTAAATTCAAGAGCGCCGCTAAGTCCTTTGTACGTACTTATGGTTTCCTTGGCGCAATCCTACCTTATGGAAATGTTGACTGGGAGAAGCTGTCAATCTTCCTGAACTTGCTGATACCGAAACTTCCGTCACCACGTGACGATGACCTTTCGGAAGGCATCCTTCAGACGATAGATCTGAGCAGCTACAGGAATGAAGCGCAGGATGCTATTGCTATTAAGCTGGAAGATACTGATGCAGAAATTGCACCGGTACCTGCTGGCAAGGTTAGCCATATTGTTGAGCCGGAAATGGATTTGCTTTCCAAGATTATCATGGACTTCAATGATATGTTCGGGAACATCAACTGGAACGATGCCGACAATATTCAACGTCAGATTCTGGCCATTCCTGAGATGGTATCGAAAGATAAAAAGTATCAGAATGCCATGAAGAACTCAGATGAACAGGAAGCTCGTACCGAAAGTGAACGAGCTTTGCAGCAGGTTATTTTCTCGATCATGGCAGACAATATGGAGCTATTCAAACAATTTCAGGACAATCCGTCCTTTAAGAAATGGCTCTCAGATATGGTATTTAATATGACTTATGATCCTAAGAGTGTTTCAAAGATTATTGAATGCCCACAAGTTAAATCTACCGCAAGTATGGTGGCTGAGTCACCTACACCTTACGGAGCAAAAAAATAACGAAGTTGGCGCAGCATGAGCAATAATATCTAAAACTGTACATGGAGATTTTGACGCGGTATTTCGTGAAGTAACACCATCATGCCCAGTATCGTGGATAATGCCAGGAGAGATGCGCCTTTTTCATTTGAATATTCGTAACAATATGTTCAATCCGAAAGAAATGAAAAAACTCTTTCATATTCAAGCTGGGTAAAAAGGATATAATCTGAAGGATGCACTTAGATTTGCAGATTTACTGTCGAAATCGACTCATCCGACCAATAGTGATAGCCATAAGATGTGGGCTCAAGAATTAATTATCCTGTTGAATGAGTTGCATCCACAAGATAGCTTGGTAAAGCTATATGCTGGTTCTGTTTTTTCGAGTGCTGGCAACCATCAAGGTTTACAGATCATCAATTCTGAATATCAGGATATTAATGTGTTTGAAAAGATATTTGAACAGTTCAGAAATGATTATTTGACAGACTCATACTTTAGTTATTCTGGCCAAAAATGAATGGGAAATCTTTTTATAATGAGAATGTTTATCAAGGACGAGATTCTGCTTGGAAGGAGGTCTCCTATTTGAAAAAGAAAGAAATGACCACCCGTTCCAGTGCTGCGGAATACCTGACCTATGTTGCCTCTATCGGCGATCAGCCGGACAGCATTGAGATGCGCTATGAGGATGAGAATATATGGCTGACACAGAAGATGATGGCCACGTTGTATGATGTTGGTACCAATACAATCAATTATCATATAAAAAAGATATTCGAGGATAGTGAGCTACAAGAGGAGTCAGTTATTCGAAAATTTCGAATAACTGCTCCTGATGGAAAAAGTTACAATACAAATCACTATTCCCTGGAGATGATCATTGCCGTAGGCTTCAAGGTCAATTCCGAGCGTGCGGTGCAGTTCCGCAAATGGGTGAATCAGATCGCCAAGGATTACACCATCAAAGGCTGGGTGATGGATGATGAACGGCTGAAACGTGGAACGTATCTGACAGAGAAGTATTTCGACGAGCAGTTAGAGCGCATCCGTGAGATCCGTGCCAGCGAAAGAAAGTTCTATCAGAAGATCACTGACCTGTATGCGACAGCCATTGACTATGACAAAAATTCTGCAACGACGAGAAGATTCTATGCGACCGTTCAGAATAAAATGCATTATGCAGTGCATGGGCATACAGCAGCTGAGCTGATCCTGGAAAGAGCCGATCATACAAAGGAACACATGGGATTAACTACCTGGTCAGATGCTCCTGATGGAAAGATTAAGAAAAGCGATGTTACGGTTGCTAAGAATTATCTGAGTCAGGATGAAATGAAGCAGCTGAATCGCATGGTTACGGCATACCTGGATTTTGCTGAAAACATGACCTTACGGCATATTCCGCTTACGATGCAGGATTGGGAAAAGAGGCTCAACAGCTTCATTGAAATGTTTGATTACGGTATTTTACAGGATGCGGGTAAGGTGTCCGCAGAAATTGCAAAGTTTCATGCTGAGACAGAATTTGAAAAATACCGTGTGATTCAAGACAGATTGTTTATGTCTGACTTCGATAAATTTATGCTGGAATTAGAAGAAAGCGCAAAGAAATAATGACCGGATACCAGGTCGAGACGGTGAAATCCGGCAACTCAACTCCTCGCGAGTGTATGGCCAATCAGCGGTCAGAGCGGATGGGTTGTGTAGAAGTTGAGCGGCCTTCATTCTCTCAACTGTCGAGACAGTGGCAGGTGGCAACAGTGTAAAAGTGCCTTGCTTTGTATAGGTAGAAAAGGCCTTATACCGACTTGTTCCCATAGACTTCAATGGTTAAGACCGTGATATGAATGTTAAATTTGCCACAGATTGCATCGGTTTGAAGCCGTGAATGCGCGGTTTCAGAAGGTGAGGACATGTTTCCGTTTTTACAGGATATGTTTCCGCAAACGGGCACAAAACCAGACATCAATCAGAAGGTATCGTGCCATGTGGAGACTGTGGTGCTGATGTCGAAAAAAGGATAAATCTGAGTTTTCAAACTATAGAGTAGGTGAACACTGTTATGCACGGAAAATCAATAGAACTTTTTCTTGTCAACGGATCAGCTGACAGCATCGTTACAGCCGAATTATCCAACTGGAACGCAAGGCAATAAAAATTCCAAGAATAGAAGTTTCCGACTGCAAAAGAGACGATATTCAGGAACCTGGAGTGTATTTTTTATTCTGTAAAGATGAGGGAAACGATGAAGATTCAGTTTATATAGGTGAAGCTGAGAACGTCAAAGATCGTCTTTTGCAGCATCTTAGAGATGTGGCTACAGAAAAATAAAAATATTACTGGAATGCAGCAGTAATTTTTACAGGCCGTGACCTTAACAAGGCCCTGATTAGATATCTTGAGAACAGGCTTGTTGAGTTAGCCAAAAACAGTAGGCGCTATGAAGTTCTTACAAAAAACACATATAAGAATACTGTTTTAAAGGAATCTCAGATTGCTGCAATGGAAGAGTTTCTGGACAATATAAAGGTTCTTGTTAACGCTATGGGATACAAAGTATTAGAACCTTTACGCCATGACAGTTCGCAACAGCATGACAGAAACGAAAATCTTCTTTATCTTAAGACCGGTACTGCTGATGCCGTTGGAGAAATAACTTCAGAATGATTTGTCGTTCTAAAAGGATCGGGAATTAACGAGAAGACTTCTGGGAAATCCCTGTCAAAAGGCATGAAGGCTATTCGTGAAAAACATATAGCATCAGGACTTGTCAACGAAGAGCACATTACGACTGAGGATATATTATTTTCAAGTTCTTCTGCAGCTGCTGATTTCGTAACCGGATACAGTGTCAGCGGACCTGCAGTATGGAAAATATAAAAGGAAAATCATTAAGAGAGATAAAATCTGAATAGCAATGTGCTAAGTTTACTGATGATTTAATAATTTGAGCTGATATGTACAATCCTCAAATGAAAAACTTTATAAAAGAGGCCGATTCTGGATGTTTTAACGGAACATATGAGATTACAGGTACTACACATTCAGCCATTATTAAACAGAATAATCATAATTAGTTATTTCTTACTAATTACATCTTTTTGTTTCTGAGTTCACACTTATCATGTCAGTCAGTGCTTAATATTCTGATTTTTCCTAAAGATCATGCATAATAATGGACTGTTTTTGATAAGTGTTTACCACTCCTTTTTGTATTAGTAAAATAGTACACAGAAACAGCCTCTTATTTAAGATCTGGTTAAGTCGTATTCAAAGTTGAATTCAACTTTCAAAAGAATAAATAAACGGAGATTATTGTGAAAAAGATTATTTTGACAGGTGACAGACCAACTGGCCGCCTACATGTAGGTCATTATGTAGGTTCATTAAAAGAGCGTGTTAGTCTGCAAAATTCAGGCGAGTACGATGAAGTTTATATCATGGTCGCAGATGCTCAGGCTTTAACTGACAATGCTGATAATCCTGAAAAAGTTCGCCAGAATGTAATGCAGGTAGCTTTAGATTATTTAAGCTGCGGTATTGACCCTACCAAGTCAAATATCTTTATTCAGTCAATGATCCCTGAGTTAGCTGAGCTTACTGTTTACTACATGAACTTAGTAACTGTATCTCGTGTTCAGCGTAACCCAACTGTAAAAGCAGAGATTAAGCAAAAGAATTTTGAAACAAGTCTGCCATTAGGCTTTTTCTGCTATCCAGTAAGCCAAGCATCAGATATCACCGCCTTTAAGGCAACTACAGTTCCTGCAGGTGAAGATCAGATGCCAATGATTGAGCAGTGCTGTGAAATTGTAAGAAAGTTCAACGAAGTTTACGGTGAGACCCTAGTTGAGCCAAAGATTGTATTACCTACTAATAAATCATGCTTAAGATTACCTGGTATCGATGGTAAAGCTAAGATGAGTAAGTCATTAGGTAACTGCATCTACTTATCAGACACTGAAGAAGACACCAAAAAGAAAGTTATGTCTATGTTCACAGATCCTACTCACCTGCGTAGAGAAGATCCTGGTCATGTTGAAGGTAACCCTGTATTTACTTATCTTGATGCATTCTGCAAGGATGAGTATTTTGCTGAGTACTTACCTGACTACAAGAACCTAGATGAGTTAAAAGCTCATTATCAGCGTGGCGGTTTAGGTGACATGGTAGTTAAGAAGTTCTTAAACAATGTTATCCAGACAGAACTTCGCCCAATTCGTGAAAGACGCAATGATTGGGAAAAGAGACTTCCTGATGTTTATGAGATCTTAAAGCAGGGTACAGCTAAAGCACGCGAAACTGCAGCTCAGACTTTAAGTGAAGTAAAGCACGCAATGCGTATTGATTACTTTACAGATGACAATCTTTTAAAGTAAAAGATTTCTCAATTAAAATAATTTAATCACAAGGTCAGGCTATATTGCTTGGCCTTGTAGTAATTATCAGTTCTTATTAAAACTTTTCTTTAAGCTCTGCTGTTTTATTCTCCTTTGCTCCTATCTCTTTTTACATGGGGCTTTTTACTTAGATAAAAGCTGATACATGCTGTAAGAATTTGCGATAACACCATACACCTGTAAGTGAGTAGAATCTTGGAATAATCAAAAGTAAAACGATTAGCATGATAGGTTCGGCATAAATGCAGACGTAAGATAGGGGGGCACGCTCAGTTGAATAAAAGGCACTTGAGCAGATCCTGCTGTAAGCATAAAAGAACATACCTACTAAGAACACTGGAGTTGCAATTGCAATCTCAAGTGCTGCCTCATCAGAAGTACCAAATAAATTGCCTAAATTATCTCTTGCAACAAAAATGATGACGATACTTACAGTTGATAAAAACAGCGCTGTGAACAAGGACAGTCGTCTTGTAATTGCGTAGTCAGTAAATCTCCTTTCTCCATAGAATCTACTCATCAAAGGCTGAGCACCTGCGCCTACGCCTTGAAGAACGCAGTATACAAAGAAGAGTATGAATTCAATACAAGAAATGGTTGATACCGCTAAAGCTCCGCCATAATAAAGTGAATAGCGTTCATAAAAAAGATAGAGACCATAGGTGACATATTGATACCAAACGGCGCAATACCAATTTTCATGATCTTAAGTGAGGTTTTCTGTACATTTACAGGCTTTGAAAGCTTTAGCATCTGATGTTTTTTAACGTAATCGATGCATCAAACTATAGTAACTGCCTGGCTTAATAAAGTTGCGATGGCAGCACCATGAATCCCAAAAGGAAAGATCATGATGAGTACATAGTCTAGAACAATGTTCATGATAAAACCTATGACCATGAAGTAAGTTGCATAGGTTACACCACCATTGTTTCTCTCATAGGGTACAAAGACTGAGCCTGATAACTGAATAATGGTAGCACCAAACATGTACCATAAGTAAATCTTGCCATAAGATGCAACATCACCTCTAGCTCCAAATACATCAAGAATTTCGACCATCCATACAAAAGGCACGATGGTGATAATTAAAGAGACGAGAGCCAGTAAGATTAAGGCAACTTTTAAACTCTTATAGGCTTTTTCTAAATTGCCACGTCCTGATTCAATAGACCAAATTACAGCACCACCTAAACCAATACCTGAGCCTAGAGCAAAGGTTAATGCTACAGCAGGGAAGACAATGTTAATAGCAGAAACACCAGCATCACCTAGAGCATTGCCCATGAAGAATCCATCAACAACGGAGTAAACGCCTAAAATGGTAAAGGCAAGAATTGATGGAATGATGAATTTAAAGAAGTGTTTTAAATCGTAACCTTGAAACATAAGATTATTGATCCTTCTTGTTAAGTCTCTTCTCAAACAGCATGTTGTACATTTCAAGTCCATCTATGATGGCTTTGTTCTTATCTCCTAAAATAGCAGTGACTTCATCCTCAATTTTCATCATTTTGTCCAAAACAGAGAGTGCGTACTTTTCACCTGAAGACGTAAGTTTTAATTACTTTTGTCTTTTATCTTTTTCATCCTGAACAGTAAGGATGAAGCCTTCTGTTTTGTATTTTTTACAGCAGAGTTTATGCTTTGCTTAGAGATGACATAGTAAGCACCCAGTTCTATTTGAGTAAGAGGAGCATCTGTATTTAAGAGGGCATAAAGCACCATCATCTCTACATATGAGATTCTGTTCTCTTGCGCATATTGCGCATAAAGATAGGTGCTCTGATTTAAAAGAGAATTTATCTCATTGACGATTTCACGAGTGCGCATACGATTACCTGTAATAGTAAAATATTTTACTAAATCAATATGCGCTTAAGATTAGAGTTTCTTTGCTATAACCTTATAAGCAATGGTACAGATAATTGCAGAGAGCAAGGAGCCACTAGCTGTAGCAAGCCCCATTGGCAGCAGGGTTGTAGGGTACATGATTGATGCTACATAAGCACCGGGAGCTCTTAAAGTTACAATCGAAATTAAGTTATGCAAGAAAGAAATTTCTGATTTACCTAAAGCACAGAAGAAACCACTGAAGCTAAAGGCAATACCTGCGAACATACAGTCCCAAATATAACCCTGTAAGTACTTACCACCTGAGACGATTACAGAATGATTTTCAGTGAACAGTTCAAGGACGTTTTCAGCGATAAACTGGAAGAGAATTCCTACAATCACACCAAAGATAAAGGTAATGTAGATAGCATAGCGTAAGGTCTGTTTAGCTCTGTCAATTTTACCTGCACCAATATTCTGAGCACCCATAGCTGATACTGTAGAGAGCATAGAAGATGGTACCAGGAAGATAAAGCTTATGAGCTTTTCAACAATACCAACAGCTGCAGCATCAGTTAAACCACGCATATTGGCAATGACGGTTATCACCATGAAGGCTACCTGAATAAATCCGTCCTGAGCGCAGATAGGAATACCAATGCGTAATAATCTTTTGGCAATGTTGCCTTTTAATTTTAAATAGGCAAAAGAGAATGAGTCGCTTGAGTTATTTCTATTGATATAGGTGAGGGCACAGATAACACTAATGCCCTGAGATAAAGTAGTACCTAAGGCTGCACCTACTGCTCCTAACTTAAAATAGCCGATAAATACATAGTCTAAAATGATATTGGCAACACAAGCTATAGCAATAAAGTACATAGGGGATTTTGAATCACCCATGCCTCTTAGAATAGAACTTACAATGTTATAAGCAGTGATTAAAGGAATACCGATAAAGCAGATGATAAGGTACTCTTTGGTGCCTGCTACAGCTTCATCTGGAGTTTTTACTACAGCTACAATAAAGTCAGTAAAGACCAGCAACAATCCTGTAAGGATCAAAGATACAATAAAAAATACGGTGACAGTATTACCAATGCAGTATCTTAACTTCTCTTTATCTTTAGCTCCTACAGCCTGAGCAATACATACAGTAGCGCCCATAGATAAACCTACAATCATGACAGTTATCATATGCATGATCTGTGAACCAATGGAAACAGCTGTAATGCTATCTACTCCATCGAACTGACCTATGATGAAAAGATCAGCTAAACCATAAAGAGTTTGTAAGAAATAAGATAAAAAGAAAGGAAGTGAGAATAAGGCAATGTTCTTTAAAACACTTCCATTGGTTAAATCTGTCTGCATGGTAATTTCTTAGCTTTTAGGTTGTATTTTGTGCCGTAATTATTTCACGGAGAAGATAAATGTCAACTTTTCAAGAACTTATACAATTTGTGCCTTCTACATAGTTACAGTATATTCATAAAATGAAATCTTGATGAAATTGAAAAGTTAACAGCCTCATTAAGTGCTATGGTCGATGATGAGGAGAAATTTAAGCAATCTTCTAATGAAATATTAGAACATCTCTCTCAAGATAATACTGAAAACATTTCAAACTAACCTCACTCAATACATGTTGTCTCAAGTCTAATCCTTGATCATTAGTGCCCTACTAGTGACTATTTTGCAAATTGGCATACAATAAGCAAAAAAAGATTATTTAAGACTATGACTGACAAGCAAAAAAGCAAAATCACACTCATGACAGAAGGCAATATCTTTAAGATCTTGCTTTTCTTTTCTATTCCTCTGATCTTAGGCAATTTCCTGCAACAGATGTATTCAACTGTTGATTCAATTATCGTAGGTAACTACGTAGGATCACAGGCATTAGCAGCAGTATCTTCAACCTCCATGATAGTGACAGTAATTATTTCAGGTTGTCAGGGTATAGCAGTTGGCGCAGGTGTTGTTATTGCTCAATGTTTAGGTGCTAAAAACAGACGTAATGTCTTCAGATCAGTGCATACCTCTTTAGCTTTTTCACTTGTTGTGGGTGTGGTTTTAACCGTGCTGTGTGCGCTGTTAACAAGGCCTATGGTAGAGGCAATGAATACTCCAAAAGATATTTTAGATGACTCTGTTACCTACTTATTTATCTACTCTTTTGGTCTTATTTTCACCATCTTCTACAACATGATTGCAGGAATTTTAAATGCCTCTGGTAATTCCAAAAGATCTTTACTCTATTTAGCTTATGCTTCAGTTATCAATGTAGTTTTAGATTTACTGTTTATTGTTGTCTTTGATATGGGAGTAGCAGGAGCTGCTATAGCCACTAACATCAGTCAGCTTTTAGCCTGTATCTTCTCATTACACTACGTCATGACTACAAAAAATGAATGCAGAGTCTATTTAAAAGCAATCCGTTTCCATAGGCAGATGTTAGTGAGAATTCTTCGTATGGGCATTCCTGCTGGAATGCAGAACACCGTGATCTGTTTTTCAAATGTGCTAATTCAGTCAAGCGTTAATGTCTTTGGCTACGAGACCATCGCAGGTTATGGTATCTATCTTAAGATAGACGGTTTTGATATTTTGCCTTTGTTAAGTATTTCTCTTGCAATGGCAACCTTTGTAGGACAAAACTATGGCGCTGGCTGTATTGAGCGCGTTAAAAAAGGTGTCATTTGTGGTCTTATCATAGGAGTTACCTATACAGCAGGTATCGGCATTATCATGCTTGTCTTCCACAATCCAATTCTAAGCTTGTTTACCTCAGATAGAGAAGCTATCCACTATGCATATCTTGCAATGCTGTATTTCTGCCCATTCTATGGCATGTTAGGCTTTACTCAGGTCTTTGCAGGAGCAATAAGGGGTGCGGGTAAGAGTTTAGTTCCAATGGTGGTATTGCTGTTCTCATTCTGTATCTTCAGAATTTTATGGATCCTATTTGCGCTACCTGTACTCAATAATTTTGAAGGTGTGCTTTTAGTTTATCCTGTGTCGTGGGCTGTAAGTGTAGTCTTAATGACTCTGAGCTATATAAATCTTAGGAAAAAGGTGTTACGTACAGCATAGCAAAGAGAGTAACTCCTATTTTCAACATAACCTCATTTAACCACTCACCAAAATCTGTTACCACATGCATTTTGTAAATTGAAGTGTACAAAATGCATGAACAAAAACGGCGCAGTTCATATCCCTCTTTGTAAAAAAGGCTTTTTGTGGGACAATAACCTGATTTTTACAATCTTTGACTAGAAATTTAATGAAAAATTAAGTTCCTGCGTCTTAAAAAGCGCAACAACATAAAATGTCACTGAAAATAGATAGTCACTGAATTTTTTACTTAACTGGATATAACTCAAATGCTAGACACTTTAGATTCAGCCATTAATGCTGTTAATGGCGTTCTGTGGTCTTATGTCTTAATCGTTGTTTTGATTGGTTTAGGCATATATTTCACTATCAAAACCAAGTTCGTTCAGATCTTCTACGTTGGTGAAATGGTTCGTGTTTTAAGACACGGTATCGTTGGTCATAAAACCAAGGGTAAGGAGATCAGCTCTTTCCAGGCATTCTGTATCAGTACAGCTTCACGTGTAGGTGTAGGTAACATTGCAGGTATCGCAATTGCAGTAACCTTAGGTGGTCCAGGTGCAATCTTCTGGATGTGGGTCATCGCTTTAATCGGTTCAGCTACAGGCTTCGTTGAGAGTACCTTAGCTCAGATCTACAAGGTTCCATTCCGTGAGGGTGGTTACCATGGTGGTCCTGCTTACTACATCCGCAATGCTTTAAAACAGCCTGCTGTTGCTGCTTTATTTGCTGTTTTAATTACCATTACTTTTGCTCTAAGCTATAACTCAGTACAGTCAAATACCATTGCTATGGCATTAAATGACAGTATGGGCTTTGACACCATCATCACCGGTTTAGTTCTATGTATCTTAACCTCAATGGTGATCTTTGGTGGTGCTCACCGTATTGCAAAAGTAACTGAGTTCTTAGTTCCAATCATGGCAACTTTATACCTGATTGTAGCTTTAGTTATCTTCTTCAAGAACTTATCAGCAGTACCTGAGATGTTCTACTTAATCTTCCATGACGCTTTTGCTCCTCAGTCAGCTGTAGCTGGCGGTTTTGCTGCAGTGATCATGACTGGTATTAAGCGTGGTCTGTTCTCTAACGAAGCTGGTGAAGGTTCTGTTCCAAATGCAGCTGCTTGTGCTACCACATCTCATCCTGTAAAGCAGGGCTTAATCCAGGCTTTCGGTGTATTCGTTGATACCTTATTTATCTGCTCAGCTTCAGCAGTGATTGTTTTACTATCAGGTAAATATGAAATCGGCGGTGATGTAACTGGTATTGCTCTAGTTCAGGAATCTCTATCATCTCAGTTAGGTGAGTGGTGCAGATACTTCATGTCATTTACCATTACCTTATTTGCCTTCAGCTCAATCATAGGTAACTACTACTATGGTGAAGTTAACATCATGTACTTAACTAAGAACACCTATGTAATGACTTTCTTCAGAATCTTAGTTGTTGCAATGGTATTCTTCGGTTCATATGCTTCACTGTCAGTTGTATGGGATTTAGCTGACTTATGTATGGCTCTATTAGCATTAACCAACCTTTATGCTATTGTTCGCCTAGGTAAGTACGCATTCTATGCATTTGATAACTACATTTCTCAGAAGAAACAGGGCATCAAAGAGCCTGTATTTACAGCTTCTTTAATGAAAGATCAAAGTGGTGTTGCTTCATGGGGTAATGAAGAAAAATACTTTGAAGATAAGAATGCTAGATAATCTTTAAAATTAACTGTAAGCTTTTTTGCTGTTAGGGTTATTAACAGCGCTTTCAAGCAGTTAGATATAAAGATCCTCAGTGGAGAAAATTCATGCAATAACATGTTCCACTGAGGATTTTTTATACAAAATTCGCTTAATTATCAAAATTTTTGTGATAGCCTCGATTTAATTTTGTACTGCTAGTGTTAAAAGATTTTCCATATTGTAGAATGAGTTAGAACAATAGATTATCGGAGAAAACTATGGATTATGGCACACAACTAGTTGCCTTATGCGTAGTACTAGTAGTTACAATAGAATTTTTTCAATATAGAAGAGTAAAGTTACTTTCAACCGAATTATTTGAAGGTTTCTTAGGCTTATCTATTTTCTGCATTGTATGCGACATTGGTTGTATATATGCCTCATTTCATCCTCAATATTTTTCAATTCTGATAAATAGAATTATTCATCAATTCTTTTTTGCTTCTTTGTCTTTGATGGCCTTTTATGTATTTATCTATATTGATTTACGCGGAAGAAAGGTCAAAAACTATTCAACACTAGAACTTCTATTAAGAGCCATTCCTCTGATAATTGCAATTTTAGGTATCCTGTTTGGTGATATTAACTACAGTGTTTCAGTAAAGGGTTCATACTCATACGGCACCTTAGTAAACATTGTTTATATCATGTCGGCTACCTACTGCGTAATGGCAATTGCTGCTTTAGCTTATGCTGTAAAAAACAGACACTTAGTAGTTAAATATGACTTTATTTTCTGCTTTGCTGCATGGCTGTTCATTGCTATTTATCAGTATTTGGTACCAACAGCATCATTAATAAGTTTAGCTATTGCTCTTATCGTGATGTTTGTATACATCTCCTTTGAGAACTCAAAAGAGAATGAGGATAAGGATATTCACTCTTTATTATCTCGTAATGCTTTTGAGATGGTAATCGATGAGCTCTTTGGTGAGAATAAGAACTTCTATGTGATCTGTTTTTCAATGCAGAACACCACTTCATTACGTTCAACCTACAGCTTATCAACCTGTTTAGATTGTATTGCTAAATCAGTAAAATCAATTCCTGATTTTAGTAACCGTAATATCTTTAGAATTTCAGAATTCAGCTTTGGTTTCATCCTCTTCTCAAAAGAAGAGTTAACCGACTGGAGTGCTCGATATAAAGTATCAGATAAGGCTCTCCTAATTGAGGATAGTTCAATTCAGCCTACTTATATTGTAAGTGCAGTAGAGTGCCCTACCAGTGCTGATAATGCTGAATCTTTATTCTCACTTATTTCATTCTGTCAGTCTCATTATGAAGCGCAGAATGACCACTCAGTTTTAATCGTTGATAAAGAAATTGCTGATAAGAGAAACTATATTCTTTCTGTTGAAAGACTGATTCAAAGAGCAGTAGATGAAGATGGTTTCTATGTTGTATATCAGCCTATTATCAATACCAAGACTAATCGCTGTGAGTCAGCTGAAGCTTTAGTAAGATTAAAAGATACCAAGTCATTTGGTTTTATCTCACCAGAGGTTTTCATTCCTGTAGCAGAAAGACGTGGTCTAATCAGTAAGATTGGTGATCAGGTCTTCTCAAAGGTATGTCAGTTTATTAAAGATAATGAAGTTGAAAAACTTGGTATCAAGTATATCGAGGTCAACCTCTCAGGTATTCAGATAGCAGATCCTACCATCCCTTTTAGATTACATCAGACCGTAAAAAGCTATGGTCTTGATCCTAAGATGATCAATCTTGAGGTGACAGAAACAGCTTTAGTACGCAGCGGTAAGGTTGCTTTAGACAATATGGAGAAGTTAAAGTCATTTGGCTATAAGTTTTCTATGGATGACTTCGGTACTGGTTATTCTAATCTGTCTCAGGTGGCTGCTGTTAAGTATGATCTTGTGAAGATGGATAAGTCTTTAATTTGGCCTGCTTTTGAGCCTAATAATGAGCAGGCAAGAACCATCATGATAGCTTGTATTAAGATGTTCCATACCTTAGGTATTTCTGTTGTAGCCGAAGGTGTAGAAACAGCTGAACAGGCTGAAGTTTTGGCAACAAATGGTGTTGAGTTCTTACAGGGCTATCATTACTCTAAACCTGTAAAAGAAGACAAGTTCCTAGAATTCGTTCAAGAGTTCAATAAAACAAGAATTGAAGCTGAAATAGCTCCGGAGTTTGATTCAAACAGCGCAGTTTACGCTGATCTTTAATTAACTTACTGCTTTGAATTTCATTTAGAGCAGTAATGTTTAACTTTTCAAGTCCAATTTCCTGAAATCCTAAATGCCTTTAGGCCCTTCATAAACTCTCACACAGATAGTTCTTATTTCCTTTAAACTTTGACCGTATATTCTCATCATCTGACCGTGCCTTCCATGGCAAGTTCCTCTGTCAGCTTATTGCTGTTTCTCTAAAGATGATATTTAACCCCCTCATTAGAGATTATGAAAAGTCAGATGCTGCTTCTAAAGATGGTCTTAAGTTCTCAAACAAGTCTCTATCAAGAATACTCGAAG